>Ga0265298_10001990_pt1 | contig 29430 bp, 27 predicted proteins | sample AusTroGonzalo_MG_3_FD_193486 | JGI IMG/M metagenome (GOLD analysis project Ga0265298, IMG submission 193486) | Bovine rumen microbial communities from tropical cattle in Woodstock, Queensland, Australia - Gonzalo_01 | ecosystem: Host-associated > Mammals > Digestive system > Stomach > Rumen ...
GCAATGAATGGTTTGTAGGACTGTCATACTATGGCCGCCGCACGACGAATTTTCGAAGCGGCTGCCTCGGTGCGACAGCCCTACATGGTGGAAACCACCTTATAAACCTTATCCCCGCGCCTGACCAGCGACTTTACAGGAATAGAACAATACTCGCCCTTGACGGTCTGCTCGACAGCACCCAAATCCACACGAATTTCGGTGAGGGTGTCTTCGTAAACGCCTGTCGTCGGGCCGATAATCATGATTTGTTCGCCGAGTTTGAGGTCGTGGCTGTCCATGCGGATTTCGGCCACGCCCAATTTGCTGTAATAGTTGGTAATCAAGCCGATATACTCTTTGCTTTGGGTGGCGTGCGAGCCGTATTGCTTCGACCATTCAAAGGTTCTGCGTCCCAAATAATAGCCATCCCAAAAGCCTCGATTATACACGCTGCGTAAGCGTTCCATCCAAGCGTCAATCTTGTCTTGCGTAAAAGTGCCTTCCTGAATGGCTTTTATCGCCTCGCTGTAAACCGCCACCGTCACCTTAGTATATTCCGGCGATCGGCCACGTCCTTCGATTTTCAAGACTTCAACACCTGCGTCCAAAATTCTATCCAAGAAAGGTAGTGTGCAAAGGTCTTTTGGCGACATAATATATTCATTGTCAAGGGTTAACTCATAGCCATCCTCTCGTTCACGCACATCGTAACCACGGCGACAAAGTTGCATACAAGCTCCACGGTTGGAGGAGGAATTGTAAATGTCCTGACTCAAATTGCATTTGCCCGAAATAGCCATGCATAATGCACCATGACAAAACACTTCAATGCGCACTAAGTCGCCATGAGGTCCGCGAATCTGCTGACGCTCAATCTCTTCGGTAATGTGCTTGACTTGGTCGATGTTCAACTCGCGGGCAGTCACCATCACGTCGGCGAACTGGGAATAATAGCGCACGGCCTCAAGGTTGGTGATGTTGGTCTGCGTCGACATGTGCACCTCGATGCCAATTTGTCGGGCATATTGGATGACGCTTTGGTCGGAGGCGATGATAGCCGAAATGCCGTTGGCCTTGATGGCATCCAACAATTGGTGCATCTCCTCCATTTCCTCGTCGTAAATCACCGTATTGACTGTGACATAACTCTTTACGCCGTTTTCGTTGCAGGTTTCGGCCAATTGGCGTAGGTCGTCAAGGGTGAAATTCTTCGCCGAGCGTGAGCGCATGTTGAGTTTGCCGATGCCGAAATAAACGCTTCCTGCACCGGCTTGTATGGCGGCTGCCAAGGCTTCATACGAGCCAACGGGAGCCATGATTTCGATGTTTTTTTTCATTTTCTACTCTTTAGGACGGCCCTTCGACAGGCTCAGGGACCTGCAAAACCGAGGTCGTTGAGCCTGTCGAAATGCCGCATTTATGAAAAAACCAGCCTGATAATCAGACTGGTGTGACAAAGTCGGGATGACAAGATTCGAACTTGCGGCCTCTTCGTCCCGAACGAAGCGCGCTACCGGGCTGCGCTACATCCCGAACCGTTTTGCGCCGCAAAATTACACATTTTTTCAATATGTGGTGCAAAATGTGGGATAGATTTTTCTTTTCCTTCAAAAATTAATAACCTCAGTATGATCCAAGAGGATTTTCAAACCAATGAGTATCAATATGATACCACCAAACAACTCGGCATTTCTCTTGAAATGGGCACCAACGACATTTCCGATTTTCACACCCAAAACTGATAAAACAAAGGTAGTCAAACCTATGACAAGCACCGACGACCACAACTCGACCTGAATGCAGGCAAACGAAACGCCCACAGCAAAAGCATCAATGCTGGTGGCGATGGCCAAAAACAGCATGGTCTTGAAATCCAGCGAGCCGTCGTCCTTGCTTTCCTCCTGATTCGACAAAGCCTCACGAATCATATTGGCACCGATGAGAAAGAGCAAACCGAAGGCAATCCAATGGTCGTAGGTTTCGACAAGTTCCTGAAACTGAGCACCCAAGAAATAGCCAATGACGGGCATCAAAGCTTGGAAAAAACCAAACCAAATACCACAAACCAAAGCCCTGCGCAAGGAGAACCTTTTCGTGGTCAGACCTTTGCAAACCGACACCGAAAAAGCATCCATCGACAGACCTATGGCAATCAGCAAAAGTTCGATGAAACTCATACCCCATCAAATAATGCGGCAAAAATAGCATTAATTATCGCGCCGCTTGAATAAAATCCATATTTTTGCGACAACTTAACTACATAGAATATGAAGAAATCCTTACTCCTCATGCTTGCCCTGCTATTGACGGTGGGCGGCATCGCACAAGAAAAGAAAGCCAAGAAAGAAAAGACCTACAACGAAAAAGGCGAAATCATCAAGACAGGCTGGAACATCGGCCCGTTGCCCGTGCTGGGCTTCGACAGCGACTTGGGCTTCCAATATGGTGCCTGTGTCGACTTTTTCAATTTCGGCGATGGCACACGCTATCCGCGTTATTTCTACAAGTTCAACGTGGAGGTGTCGCGCTACACCAAAGGCTCCGGCGTGTTCCGCTTTTATGCCGACATGCCTTATTTAGTGAAGGATACCAAACTCTTTTTTGACCTCACCTACAACTATTCCAAAAAGTTCGAATTCTTCGGCTTCAACGGCTATGAGGCCAGCATTTTCGACCCTTACGCTGAGTTGGTGGATACCAAGAGCGGCTACCATTTCATCAAGCGCAACACCTTGCGTTTTGTCGGATCAATGCAAAGGCCGTTGCGTTTCGTCCCGAACCTAAATTGGGTGGCGGGTTTGGCCTACTATAACGTCAAGACCGACCGCATCAACCTTGAAGGTTATGAGGAACAAGTGACGCTTTACGAGAACTATGTGAATGCAAACATCATCAAGGAAAACGAGAAAAACGGCGGCAACATCGCCCAACTGCGCCTCGGTCTCAACTATGACAGCCGCGACCACAACAGCGACCCGTCAAAAGGCATTTATGCCGAATACACCTTGACAGGTTCTTCCGACTTCATTGACGGGAACGGTTACAACAGCTTGATGCACACTTTCATGTGGCGCCATTATATCCCGATTTACAAGGACAAACTGACCTTCGCCTATCGTTTGGGTGTGCAGCATAAGATTGCGGGTAGCACACCTTGGTATATGATCAACAATATCAATATGCCCTTTTTCCAAAAGATGTATACGGAAGGTTTGGGCGGTGTGGTGACCATGCGCGGCGTGAACCGCAACGGCGTTCTCGGCGATGGCTTTGTGTTGGGCAATGCCGAATTGCGCTGGCATTTCCTTGATTTCCAGTTCATCAACCAGAACTGGCAACTTGCCTTATCACCCTTCTTTGATGCGGGTATGATTATCCAGCCTTTCCGCGAACAGGAATTGAAAGACGCAGTTATTGAGGATGTTGAATTGTATAGTGGCAACAAGGAAGGCATTCACACCGCTGCAGGCTTAGGCTTAAAGATCATCATGAACCGGAACATGATTCTCGGCGTCGATGCAGGTCGTGCCCTTGACCCGCGCGACGGAGAGAAGGTCAAGATTTTCGTTGGGTTCAATTATATCTTCTAAAAACGAAAGGCTGCCGAATGGCAGCCCTTTCATTTTTACTTCGCCTTGCCTTGGTTGGCGACGGCGGCCATCAGCGCGGCCACTTTTTCTGGATCGCCGAGGAAGAAGTCCTTTTGCAACTTCATATTGTCGTCAAACTCGAAGACATACGGGATGCCTGTCGGGATGTTGAAGGCGATGATTTCGTCGTTGCTCATGCCTTTCAGCACTTTCACCACGCCGCGCAGGCTGTTGCCATGAGCAACAACCAACACTTGGTCGTGGGTCTCGAAGGCCTTCATGATGTTGTTCTCGTAATAAGGCATCACACGCTCGATGGTGTCGCAAAGGGCTTCGGTGAGCGGGATTTGCTCGTCAGTGAGTTCGGCATAGCGTGGGTCCATGCGAGGACTCTTGGGGTCGTTCATGTCTAACGCGGGCGGACGCACATCGAAGGCACGACGCCACAAGCGTACTTGCTCGTCGCCATATTTCTCGGCAGTCATTTTCTTGTCCAAGCCTTGCAATTGGCCATACGATTTCTCGTTGAGTCGCCATGACTTGTAGACAGGCAGCCAGTCCATGTCCATAGCCTCAAGAGCGAGGTTCAGGGTTTTGATGGCGCGTTTCAGATAAGAAGTGAAGCAGATCTCAGGCTTGTAGCCGTTCTCTTTCAACACTTTACCAGCCTCAATAGCCTCTTGGACACCTTTTTCCGAAAGGTCCACATTGGTCCACCCCGTGAAGAGGTTCAATTTGTTCCATTCACTTTCACCGTGACGGATTAGGATTAGTTTTTTCATATTCGCTTTGGTTTTATAAATTTGTTGTTCAAGAAAAGATTGTTTATTTTTGCATCGTTTTATAAAAACTAAACCTCGAAGTTTGACATTGCGACAGGGACTCCGAGGGATTACGGTGCAAAGATAAATAAATAATTCCAATTGTTCGACGATTATTCTAAAAAAAGATGAAATATGCTGATTTCGAGAATGCTTTTTCTGCTGCGAGGCTCAACAAATACAGAAAAGCCTGTAACGGAAACGACATAAAAGCATTGACACTTTATCGTCATAATGTCAAATTATGTCAGAAATTCTATGGCGTTCTCAATGTATTTGAAATCGTATTGCGCAACGCCATCAACAAGCATTATACTGCTCATTTCAACGATGCTGATTGGGTTTATCATCAGTTGCAAATAGGTGGAATGCTCGAACATTCACCGCAACAAAAAGATGTATTGAATGAAATCAATGCGATGGTAAGCAACAACAAATACACGCCTGACAAAGTGGTCTCATCGGTCAGTTTCGGCTTTTGGACTTATATGTTCACAAAGGTTCCTTTCCGCCTCGGAAACCAATCATTGCTGCAAATTTTTCCGAACCGTCAGATAGGTCTTGGACAGAAAGCCATATTCAAAGAACTTCAGCAAATCAAGCAATTCCGTAATCGCATCGCCCATCATGAACCTATCTGTTTTGATGCAACAGGTCACAAGAGTATGGTATATACACAAACTAACTACGCGCTTATTTTGAAATACCTCTCGTTTTTTGGTTACAACAAAGAAGAACTTTTCTTTGGCCTTGATGTTATGCCTGATATTGTGATGGATAAAATAATGAAATTGTAATTCTATTCCTCTCTCTTAGCCCGATGCCTTCTCGGCTTTTCCTCTTGAACTTCAGTTTCTGCTTCAATGGGAGTTTCCGTTTGCGTTTCTTCAGGCGTGACTTCAGGTTCGGCCTTCGGCATTTCAGTCTCAATGCGGCGGAAAATGTCTTTCATGTCGGTAGGTCGGGCCTCCTCGTGCCACTTGAAGCCTTGCAAATAACGGCTGCTTTCGCCCAAATCGCTTTCCGGATACATCGTCTCACTTATCCCCTTGTACGACTTGATTTTGTCGATGCTGTTGTCCTTCATCTCAATGACCATCGTTTCAGAGTTTGACACATCGATACCGATAAGTCCTCCGTCGTCGTCGCGAATCCAATAAATGGTTTCGGCCTTTTCGCCGTCCACATTGACGCGGTGAATGTTACCATTAAGGAAGCGCGAGGTGATGTCCATGCCCTTGATTTGGTTGAATCCTTCAATGGAATCCTGCGAAATGACGAAAGCGTTGCCTCGTTGCAGCACATAATCAATACTTTGGTTTTTGAGGAGAATGTCAATGTCGGTACCCGTCAGTTGGCTGTCTTCTGCCCAAAGAATGGGATTGTCGCGCATCCGGATGGTGGAATCGGCCATCAAGTAGGTCAAAGTGTCACATTTGCCCTGCATGTCTGACTTGAAAAAGCGCACATTACGTCGAGCGATGAGTTTTTTGGCTTCTTCTTTTTCCTTGTCGAAATACAAAAACAAGGTGTCGCCGTGGATATAGAGCGAATCGCTGTCATCGTTATCGTAACTGATGGCGTATGCGCTGTCAGTGGCAAATGAAAAGCCTCGATTTTCCCACAATTCCATGTAATCGCCGCGCATGACGACCTTGTAGGAAGTGTCAACCATGTCCACACGTTCGTATGCCTTGGCCAAACCCAAATCGCGATTGTAGTACATCGAATCCGACTTCATCTGCTGGGTCTCATTGCGCATGACTGGTCTTTTGTCCAAAAAGGCAATATCCTCATCAACAAGGTAATAGCCATGTTCTCCGTCCAAAGTATTTTCCTCGTTGATGATAGTCGTCGGCCCCTCAAACCACATCTTCTCGATGTTCGTGTTATAATATAAGGTGTCGGTGTACATCTGATATTTCGGGCTGGTCACTTCCACCTTCTCAAAAAACGAGAATTCCTTGAGGTCGTCACGGTAATAGCCGATGCAACTGATGAGGGTTTTGTCGCCGCGATAGGTGGTCGCGCTGTCGGGATAGCAGGCCAGATGTAGGTTACGGTCGTAGGTCAGGTATTCGGTGAGCAGAGTCGTGGAGTCGTCCATCAGTTTCACATGGTCGAAAAACTCGGCAAAGCGCGTATTGCCGTCATAATCAAGCAAATCGCTGAAGATTTCAACGCTGTCATTAACGATAATATGCACATTCTGGAAAGCGTTGAAACTGTTGGTTTTCTCGAAGAAATAGGCACTGTCGCAGAAGAAATAGGCCGAGTCGTGGCGCATTTTGACGTTGCCGATGAGCCGCTGCATGTCGCCCTTGCTTTTGGAGAACGTGGCCACATCGTAATGCTCGATATGGATGCGGGTTTTCTTGCGCTGCACGGTGTCTTGCTCCTGAGCCACAACGATTTGCGACAACAGGAGGAAAAACGACGCTATGAACAACAATTTGGCTTTCATCACTTCAATTAATGCCGCAAAATTAAGATTATTGTCTGAATTGAGCCAACGAAACAAAAAATCCTTTATTTTTGACGCAATGAAATAGCATCACAAAACTTTCAAAACATACAAAACTTTGATGAAAGTAGGGGGCGGCTTCACAACCGTGTCGCCGCCGGGAAGCAGCCGGTTGGCGTGCTTCCCTTCCACAACAAAAGGTTTTGAGCGTTTTGTTGGTTTTGTGACAAAATGAAAGCATTATGACGATAAAAGAAGCCCAAACTGCCGTCGATGAATGGATCAAGACCTACGGCGTGAGATATTTCAACGAACTAACCAACATGGCCTTGCTGACCGAGGAAGTTGGCGAATTGGCCCGCATCATCGCCCGAACCTACGGCGAGCAATCCTTCAAGGAATCAGACAAAAACCGCAACCTCAGCGACGAGATGGCCGACATTCTTTGGGTGCTGCTCTGCTTAGCCAACCAAACCGGCGTTGACCTTACCGAAGCCTTCGCCAAGAATATGGAGAAGAAGACCTCGCGGGATAGGGAGCGGCATTGGAATAATGAGAAGTTGATGGTGTGAATCTGTTATTGTTTTTCCTGTAATTCCAGCATAATTTCGTCTACAAGATAAGCATCACTCATATTGTGCAGATGATACATCTTTCGGCTCAGATAATCGTATGTATCTGAATTATAGAACAAATCAAGGGCGTGTTCCTGTGTTATTCCCAATGTGTCGGCAAGCGACGAAACCACACGCGCATACTTCATTTGAAGCAAGGTCTCATTAATCAAAGGATTCTCAACCATTTTCGTCCTCCTTCTGTATTTCAACCGCTTCCACAAAATGTAAAAAACGGTCTATCAAAGTCTGATTCAAAATACAAATCTGGTTGTCCGGTTTCTCATATTGTAGCCTTTTCAGTGCTTCTTCCTTGGGAATCAATTCTGAAAAGTACAATTCTATAGTGTTGAAAACGTGATCGTTGGCAATACCGCCCTCCACCAAATCATAATCATTCCAAAGCATTTCGCCTCGACGGTTGGCTATAACAAAATCCAGCCATTCGACATCGTATTTCTCAAAATGCAAATACCTACATCCTGATTCCAAAGCCTGTTCCTTATCAAACTCATAAACATTGAGTATCTGCGTTTTGCCTGCATTAAAAGGTCTTGATGCCCACGAAACAGCCTGCTCTTCCAAGCCTGTGACATAAAAGCCCAGTCCAAAATCAAGATTGCGCCTTCCGACACTAACCAATGGCGTCTTGACCACAACTACAGAACCGTGATAAACCCTCATGCCTCCACTCCTTTCGTCTGAACAAAAGCGGGATTGTAACGGTTCAGGAATTGGATAACCTCATCCACAATATAGTCCTTTCCCTGAGTGTGCAAAGTAGGATAACTGGGATAGAGAAACCGAGAAATCCCATTTGAGCGCTCCAATTGCCGATATACTTCTGCACCTGAAACACCAAGCCGAATAGCCGTATTCTCAATGCAGAAAATAACAAATTCCGTTTCCCTTTGCGTTTGACTCATTGTTTCGATGTTTTATGCCGCAAAAATAATCATTTTTTCAATTTCTCTGATATTTCGTTTTATTTCGGCGAGAGTTCCGCAAGGCTCCACCACCCGCCTAATATCCCATCACCTCTACGAGGTTCCCAAGTCCCGTAGGGACGATGGATATTAAGCAGGGGTGAAATGCAATGGAACCCCTGCCAAAAACGAAAACCAATTTCGACAATAGAGAAACCACAAAAATATGGGGACGGTGTGCACTCCGTCCCCACAAAACAATGAATTCAAGATGATTACAAATTACATTGTCTTAGCCCATGTGTCTTTCAACGCCACGGTGCGGTTGAAGACCAAATGATTTGCCGTGCTGTCCTTATCGACGGTGAAGTATCCGATGCGCTGGAACTGGAAGTGGTCGAGGGGCTTGGCATCGGCCAAGAATTCCTCCACGTAGCACACAGGACGAATTTCCAGCGAATTGGGATTCATCATCTCCTTCATGGCCTCTAATGAGGTCTTGCCCTCGTTTTGCAGGCGAGCCAATTCATCGCGGGGGTTCTCCACCTTCCAGAGGCGGTCGTACATGCGCACTTCGGCTTCGAGGCAACGCTCGCAACTCACCCAGTGGATGGTGCCCTTCACCTTGCGGTTAGCACCGGGCAAACCGCTCTTCGTGTCAGGATCATATTCGGCATACACTTCGACGACTTCGCCGTTTTCGTCCTTCTTGCAGCCCGTGCATTTCACGATGTAGGCGTTCTTCAGACGCACTTCGTTGCCGGGGGTCATGCGGAAGTATTTCTTCGGCGCATCCTCCATGAAATCTTCTTTTTCAATCCAAAGTTCTCGACTGAAAGCAATCTTGTGGCTGCCAGCGGTTTCGTCTTCGGGATTGTTTATGGCTTCCATCTCCTCAATCTGTCCTTCGGGATAATTGGTAATGACCAACTTCACCGGATTGACCACTGCGGCCACGCGTGTGGCGGTGGCGTTGAGATCCTCGCGGATGGCACTCTCCATCAGGGCAAAGTCGTTCAGGGCGTCATAAGTGGTGTAGCCAATCTTGTCAATGAACTTATGGATACCGCCCGGAGTGTAGCCACGGCGACGGAAACCGCAAATCGTGGGCATTCGCGGGTCGTCCCAGCCGCTCACCAAACCCTCATTGACGAGGACGAGCAAGTTGCGCTTGCTCAAAAGGATATAGTTGAGGTTCAGCTTGTTGAACTCGGTCTGACGCGGACGATTGTCGTCCATGTTGTCGCCCTCGCCACGGATTTCCTTGAGCCAATCGACGAACAAATCATATAGTGGACGGTGCACCACAAACTCCAGTGTACAAAGTGAATGGGTGACACCCTCGAAGTAGTCGCTTTGCCCATGGGCGAAGTCGTACATCGGGTAGGCGTGCCACTTGGTGCCCGTGCGGTGGTGCGGCGTATCGACCACGCGATAGATGATCGGGTCGCGGAAGTGCATGTTTGGATTGGCCATGTCGATTTTGGCACGAAGCACCATCTTGCCCTCACCGATTTCGCCGTTGTTCATCTTGTGGAACAAGTCGAGCGATTCTTCAATCGGACGGTTGCGGTAGGGGCTTTCGGTGCCGGGCTGCGTGGGTGTGCCTTTCTGCGCGGCAATCTCTTCGGAGCTTTGCTCGTCGATGTAAGCCTTACCTCTTTTTATTAATTCTATGGCAAAATCCCAGAGTTGCTGGAAGTAATCGGAGGCGTAGTATTCGTTACCCCACTGGTAACCAAGCCATTGGATGTCCTCTTTGATGGCATCGACATACTCCATGTTTTCCTTGGTTGGGTTGGTGTCGTCGAAGCGCAGGTTGCACACGCCGTTGTGTTGCGCGGCAATGCCGAAATCGAGGCAGATGGCCTTGGCGTGGCCGATGTGGAGGTAACCATTCGGCTCTGGGGGAAAGCGCGTCTGCACACGTCCGCCATTTTTGCCGTTAGCAAGGTCTTCTTCCACTTTCGCTTCAATAAAATTAAGCGATTTCTTTTCCGTTACTTTTTCTTCTTCCGGGTTTGTCATATCGATTCAAAATTCAAAATTTAAGATTCAAAATTCAAAATCAGTAGGCTTTGTACTTGTCGCCAGTCTTTTCGATGAGAATCTGGTAATACTCGTCGCTGTACTTGGGGTGCTTGCTGTTGATGGGCACATATTTCTGTCCTTTCACTGGCTCGCCGGGCGTGTTCAAATTGCCGTCCATATACTTCATGAACAACTCGTGATAGAAGCGCTTCCACATGGCAGTCATGTTGTTGGCGGCATCGCAGGAGAACTTGGTGAGTTCTTTCACTTGGGCTTCCTTGCCCTTCATGGCAAACACACGCTTATCCAACTCAGGAACAACCTTTTCCACCCACTTCGTTTCCATATCGCGTTGCACCTTGCGAATTTCAGGATGGATGTAGTCATACTTGGTGTAGGCCCAGTTGCTCATCTGATTGAAAGTCCAGAAAGCGGAGGTTTCCGACCATTCTGTCATTGAACCGTTGCCTTCGCGGAAGCACTCGGGAATTTCGGTCATGCAGGTGTACATCGGGCAATAGACACAGTTGTCGGCATCGTCCACGCCGAACCAAATAATGCCAAACGGCAGGTTGCCGCGACTTTGTGCAACAAAACTGAAACCCGTTTGCTGTGTGGCAGTGGTGCGCTCGTGAACGTAAGTATGGCCTTTCACCTCAAACTCCATCGGACGCCAGCGATAAGGGCAGTGGAACGGTCCCGCGCCCACATCTTGCGACATGTCGAGTTCGGTGCCTTCCAAGTGGTCGCGCATGAAGTCCATCATATCAAGAACGCTGACTTTCTTGTTAGGCAATACCCACAGAGGCATACGGTTGGTGGGGAAATTGTCGGGCGTTTGGCACATGCCTGCGGTGTAAGGTTGAACGCGCTTGATATCGCGACCCGTGGCATAGCCCCAATAGTCCTTCATGTTGTCGGTCACCTTGTTGAACATCGCCCACACGCGCAAGTCGCAAAAGCGGGCGGCGCTGAAATCTACAGGAGCATAAACGTCTGAGAACGAGAATTTTTCATCCGGACCGTCATAGAGTTTGTTGGCTTTGGCAAAACTAATGACATCGTCAGCATAAACGCAGTCGATGTTCGGGTCTTTCAGCAGTTTGTCGATGTTCTTGAAGGTGATGCTGGTCTTGCATTTTTTGGTAGCCAATGGGAAAGTGGTGATGCGGGCTTGGTTGGCGTGACCGCTCACATAACCGTCGGGGATGCGACGAGCCACCCAAACGGCACCCTTGTTTTGCTTGCCCTTGCCAATCATTTCGAGAATCCAGACCTCTTCGGTGTCGCAAATTGAGAACGATTCGCCCTCGCTGACGTAGCCGTAGTTGGCCACCAACTCGCCCATGCACTTGATGGCTTCGCGGGCGGTCTTGGCGCGCTGCAAAGTGATGTAAATCAGGCTGCCGTAGTCGATGATGCCGGGACCTTCCCAGAGGCATTCGAGGCCGCCGTAAGTCGTTTCGCCGATGGCCAATTGCCATTCGTTCATGTTGCCGACCACATTGTAAGTGTGCGCGATTTGCGGGATCTGGCCGTGATACATGCCGCCATCCCAATCGTACACATCGAGCATGGCACCAGCGGGCCAATCTTTGGCGGGATAATGATAGAGTTCGCCGTAAAGCACATGGCTGTCGGCAGCGTAGGAAATCATGCAGGAGCCATCAGTCGAGGCGCCCTTGGTGATAAGGAAATTGGTGCAGGCATTGGCCTTCCCGAAGCAGAAAACGAGAGCCAACGCCACGATTGCTGAGAATACTTTTTTCATATTGTTGAAATTTTGTTGATTGTTGCATGAAAAACGCCACAAAGATAGGAAAATAATTGCACTTCAAAAGAAATATTACAACATTATTGATTCACAATAACTTATCCGACAGCAAACGACAACAAACGACTGCTGTCGACTACAAACGTTTAATCAACGGCTTAGTATTGACGGGGTTTGCATCTTTGCGGTGGAATTAAACACGATTTATTATGGACACACACAACAATAAGACTATTGAAATTCCGACGGGAATTACCAAAGAGGATGTAGATAACCGAAAACAAATCATTCTTGATTTTTACAGAAAGTGGAAACAAGAAAATCCTTCCCAAAGAAAATACAATATTTCGTTGAAAGACTTTGTAAATATTCGAAACGTTTCCATCACAGAAACAAGTTTCAGAGCATCAAAAACTTACTTGTCCACATTGGCGGTATTGCAACTGGATGCCATACTTGCAACAGCGAGAAAAACTAAAATTGTCAACGCCAAAACAAACAATAAGAACCAGAAACCTTTTAATAAAATGATCCTTATGGAATGTGACTTACCTGGAATAGGTGCAGTAAAACTGATTGTCGGAATAAAACGAAAGTCGTTCGAAAAAGTTCAGTATTGTATCACTGCCATAGGAACATAACAAAAAAGTCCATACCTGAAAGGAGCATTGCTTACCTTATCCACAGTATGGACTTCTAAAGTTGCCGCGAAATGCGGGCAGCAGTCGTACTTAAACGATAGGCCTCCGCGCGGACTTGACGGATGGTCGTGCCGAAATCCCGACTTATATCTGCCTGCAAAATTACAACAAAATCCCAAACCCCACCACAAAAATGAAAAATAATTCCTACTTTAGCCAAATGAACGCAATCCAAAGCATGGCCCAGCAAACCTTTGTCAACCAAAAACTTGACTTTGTCGAGGAGTTGGTGCTTTACACCGATTCGCACATTTTCCTTACGGGAAAGGCGGGAACGGGAAAGACCACCTTCTTGCGCAATCTGCAAACCAAGACCTACAAACGCATGGTCGTGGTGGCTCCTACGGGCGTGGCGGCCATCAACGCGGGCGGACAGACCATCCACTCGTTTTTCCAACTGCCTTTCGGGCCGCAACTGCCCGAAGACGCACAAGGCAATGCCTTCAATGCCAAGTCGTTGGCCGCGCAATATCAGAAACTCAACAAAAAGAAAATCAACCTGATGCGCAGCCTCGACCTGCTCATCATCGACGAAATCAGCATGGTGCGCGCCGATGTGCTTGATGCCATCGATGCGATGTTGCGCCGTGTGCGACGTTCCCAAAAGCCTTTCGGCGGACTGCAACTCCTCATGATTGGCGATGTGCACCAGTTGGCGCCTGTGGCCAAATCCACGGAATGGGAGGTGTTGTCGCCATATTACGACACGCCTTATTTCTTCGGCAGCCATGTGCTGAAAAAAACACCATACGTTTGCGTGGAGTTGGAGCATATCTACCGCCAACACGATGAGGATTTCATCACCTTATTGAATAAAGTGCGCGACAACCAAATGGATGCAGAATGTGTGCGGCTGCTCAACACGCGCTTCAAGCCGAATTTCGTGCCAAAGGACAATGAAGGCTACATCACCCTGACGACCCACAACGCCCAAGCCGACCAAATCAACGAGTCGAAACTGGCGGCCATTAAGGAGAAGCCCGTGGTTTTCAGGGCGGAAGTGCACGGCATTTTCCCAGAAAACACCTATCCGACCAAAGAGGAATTGGAACTGAAAATCGGGGCGCAGGTGATGTTCGTCAAGAACGACCCGAACCCCGAAAAGGCGTTTTTCAACGGCAAAATCGGGCGATTAGTGGGCTACGATGAGAAAGAAGGCACCGTCACCGTAGAAAGTGATGGCGAGCGCATCACCGTGCCAAAATTGAAATGGCAGAACATGGAATACGCCATCAATCCTGAAAATCAGGAGATTGAAGAAAAGGAGATTGGCAGTTTCACCCAAATTCCGCTGCGTTTGGCATGGGCAGTCACCATCCACAAAAGCCAAGGCCTCACCTTCGACAAGGTCATCGTCGATGCAGGTCAGGCTTTTGCGCATGGGCAGGTTTATGTCGCCCTCAGCCGCTGCACCTCGCTTGATGGCCTCGTGCTGAAAACACGCATCACGTCCAATGCTTTGGTCAACGATTATTCTGTCAATCAATTCGTTGAGCAACTTCCCGAAAAGGAACCCACACAAGAGAAAGTCAATCAGTTGCGCCATGAATATGAGTTGGAAACCATGCTCGAACTCTTTGATTTTGAAGACATTTATAAGGGTTTCGGCAGAATAACGAAAGTGGTCTATGTCAATAGTGCCTTGTTTGAAAGCAAGATGATTCAAGACCTCTCGCAACGACGCAACCGGATTTATGAGGAACTATGCCAAGTCGGCATCAAGTTTGAAAACCAGATTCGGAAACTGCACGACGAAAAGCCTTCATGTGAGCAAAATCCCACGTTGCAAGAGCGATTAATAAAAGGTGTGGCCTATTTCGACGAGCATCTAAAAGACATTTCCAACGGCCTTTTCGACCTACCCTTCAAAACCGACAACAAGGCTGTGAACGAACAACTTGCCGAGGTTTTGAAGCAACTTCAAGAAGACATCTCACTGAAAACCAGTTGCCTCGAGGCCTGCAAGAACGGTTTCAGTGTGATGGCCTACCAAAAGACCAAATCCGTGAAGGTGATTGAATCGGAAAAGAACGTCAAGAAAAAGATTGAAATCAAGGATGACGTGATGGACAAGAGTCCGTTGTATGCCAAATTGCGCGCTTGGCGCTCGCGCAAAGCCGCCGAACTCGAAACCGAACTCTACACCATCATTCCCAACAAACCGCTGAAACTCATTGCCCAAGAGAAGCCCGTCACCTTGCAAACCCTGAAAGAAATTGAGGGCATGGGGGCCAAACGTGTGAAGGCATACGGTGCAGAAATTCTCGATATTGTGCTGCGTTTCATGGGCGAAGACCCCGAAAACGCCAACTTTGGCGAGATGCCAGAGGAACCCGAGAAAAAAGAAAAGAAACAGAAAGGCGAAACCTATCGCATCACCAAGGAGATGTTCGACAGCGGAATGTCAGTTGAAGCCATTGCCAAGGAAAGAGGTCTTGCCATCAGCACAATTTACGGGCATTTGGTCCGCTTCGTGGAGGAAGGCACCCTTGAAGCCTCGCAAATCGTTGAATCAAAAAAATATAATGAGATTTTAGAGTATTTCGAATCCACTTTTGACCCGCAAATCAACATTGCGCGAGAAGTGCTTGGCGAAACCTATAACTATGGCGAAATCAAGGCGGTGTTGTTGGAATTGATGCGGGAAGGGTTTTTTGAGGAAAACAAAGTTGAGAAATAGTTTAAAATCTTGCTGTTTTTAAAAGATAAAGTTTATATTTGCACCCGTCTATTCTGTTAGAAAGAATAGATTAGACAACAAAACAGAGTATTAACTAAAACTGATGAAAATGTTAAGCACTTATTTACCAATAATTTGGAAATTCCTCAATAGTTCATTAGGCACCACTATCATTAAAGAGGGAACGGGTACCTTATTAAAAGGTTTAATCGACCGATGGAAAGAAAAGAAATCCAAAAATCCATCATTGACGGAGGAAGATTTGAAGAAAGATTTGGAAGAACATTACAATGAGGAACAACTCAAAATGCTTAATGACGAGATTAAAGAGTTGTCTATTAATCAGAATCAAATACAACAAATAAATGATAAGGGTATAAATATCGGCAACAATTACGGGAATTTTACTATTACTTATAATTGAGTATGGACCAGCATAATGTAAATGGTACTAATATTGGCGAGAATCATGGCCAAGTAACTAATAACTACTTTTATGACACTGACACTGAGTGGTTAGTACCATATAACATTATAATGGCATCCAATAGGAAAAAGCAATTTCTTCCTGACGCAAGCGAATACCTTATTGAAAGCGGAAAGGTGTGTCTTAATACTTTTTATATCAATGCTGTACAACAGTACTTGAACGATTATAATGTGTGTCTGATTAAAGCACCCGAAGGAAGAGGAAAAACTTTTTTGTCCCGAATAATCGCCTATTATTGTCACAAACAAGAAAGGGAGGTTTTTTTTGTCGATTTTAGTCAAAGTAAAGATAAAAAAGACAAAGAGGAAATTAAAATCAATAGCATCAAAAAAGTCCTTCTATCATGGAATAAAGACAGAGAGAAAAAACACTTACTTGTCCTTGAAAACGTTCATGCTTACCAACAATTGTACGAATTGGTTGAAGAAATTAATGGATGGTCTTCAGACACAGAATTTAACGACACTAATATCTGGTTTTTGTTGAATGCCAGACCGACTGATGAAGGGGTTGATTATTTTTCAGATTGGAAAGGAATTGTTGATTTGAAACCTGACATGCCAGACATTGATGAGATAATCGGGATTTATTCAAAAGAAGTTGGACGTGAGCCATTCCCAAATGCTGAAGCAAGAGAAGAATTCATCAATGAAAAGATTTATCCAAAAGGCAACAATTCTAATGGAACCAATTTGAGACTGTTGGGATATTATCTTAAGACTTGGCAAGAAAAGGCTAAAGCCCACGAAATCTATTATGTAACAAATGTTAGCGAGGAAGATATTATTGAGAGAATCAAATGTTTTTATAATATCGATACCATAGACGAAGATGATTTGATTGTATTGTTGTATATTAGTAGCATATTCCAATTTGACACTCCATTAGATACTAAAATCATAGACCAATCCAGATTATTTGAATACGACAACCCAACGATCAAGAACACAAAACGGCTGGAAAAGTTTGTGAGGAACAGAGGCGTGCTCCGTAAAAAACAAGGCCGTTATTCGTTGCCCCATTCTTTTGATGCATATTATCTTTGTAAAGCAATATGTAATTACACTGGAAAAGATTATATCACACAAACAAACGAGCATGTAAATCTGTTTATTAATACCATATTAGAAAGCAAGGAGCCACGAAAATTTGAAGGTGATTTCAAGTTATTGTATTCTGGGTTGAAAGCAAGAAAAGAAGAGTTTAAAAACACAATCCAATACCTAATCAGTTTTGACAAAGCCAAAGAAATAATAGAGAATCTTGATCCCGGATTTGTCATTCCGTTTTTTCATACTGGTATTAACCCCCATGCTTTAAGTTTATACGAAGAAAACAAAAAATGGTTTGTATCATCTTTCCTTAAACTGAACACTTCAGAACTAAGTACGATAATTTCTATCTTTAAGAATTACATAAACTATAATGGTAATATTGTAAAGGACATATTTGAATCAACAGATGATTTAAATGGTTATTTGAAAAAACATTATCAAATTTTTCTTCAACAAAAACTTTCCTTTATTAAAGCCATTGTGGAGTCAGATAGTGAATATAGAACAGTCTTGATTAGTTATTTAGAGAATAACATAAACAAATTAAAATCTTTATTCCTTACAAAAAACCCTATAAAACTTGTTTTCTCTTATCGTACCTATAAGATAGACTTAGATTATAACATTCTCAAAGTCTTGTTTAAAGACCCAAATGATTTGGAGAATTATTTGAGAATCAATGATAAAGTATTCCATGATGATAAGATTTTAGAAGCCATTAGTGGCATAAGTGAAAAGCATAAACATGTATTAATTGATTATTACAAGCAAAACATAGATAGGTTGAAACCATCTTTCCTTGAATTAAGTCCTACAAGATTACATTTCATTTTTCGATACTTCAAAAGTGACTTAAATATTATCAAAGACATCTTTGAAGACCCAAAAGACTTGGAGAATTATTTGAGAATCAATGATAAAGTATTCCTTAAAGATGAGGTTTTAGAAGCCATTAGTGGCATGGGTAAAGAGTATAAACGTATTCTAATTGATTATTACAAGCAAAACATAGATAGGTTGAAACCATCTTTCCTTGAATTAGGCCCGACAAAATTATATTTCATTTATCGATTCTTCAAAAGTGACTTAAATATTATCAAAGACATCTTTAAAGACCCAAAAGACTTAAACAACACGAAAGACTTAGAGGATTATTTGACAAGGAATAATATTGCATCTAATAGCACTACTATTTTAAAAGCAGTTTGTGATTTAGGGGATTCATATAGAGATGTCCTCAAAAGTTATTACGATGGTATCCGATTCGATTATTTCCTATATTCCACAAAAAACGGCTATCGGATTTCGTCAGAAACTATCGATGCTTTGCTGTTTGGCAATCGCACTTTTGATATTCATCACATTGATGAAAACAATTTTTATTTTGCAGGGATTCATTGGATGGACATTCAAAGATTAATCTATCTTATACAGAAAAATATGAATGTGGACAACCAACAACATTCCATAGAAATGGTAAATGCGATAATTCAAATAATATTAGATAAAAAAGACTCTTTATCCTATGCCAGAGCAGGAGACCTTTCAAGATTTTTCACAAATATTTTTCTTGTCAATACAGATACTTATGAAAGATTACTAAATAATAATGATGTAGTTTTAGATGTTATGTATAGACTTTCAAGTCAAAAGTATAGTTTGGATGATTTGCGGCTTTTTTCGCATTTTTACAATAAAGAGTGGTTTTATATTGATATGATAAAAATAGTGAATAGGAGTTTTGATAGTTTGAATGAAGCAGATGTAAAAGATTTGTCAATGTTATTAGGAAACATAAAGTATATTAATATCGATTTTTATAAAGATTTGATTACGAATGAAACTGTTGTTGGTATTGCGAAAAAAAGATTTGAAACTTTTTCATTTAGGGAGGACTACCTTTATCTATTCGGCCATTTTTATTCACAAGATTGGTGTAAAGACGAAATGAACTTGATGATTGACAAGGCAGACAAAGAACAACAGAAAGTAATCAAAGAATGGCACGATGTAGTGGTGGAAGGCTTGAAAAAAGAAGGGAAAGCAAGAGAAAAAGAAAAAGGAACTCTGTTAGATTATATTCACAACAAATTCTTTAGCGGGCAACAAAATAATTGATACATTTGCAATCCATAAAATCCAAACGATATGAAAAAAGCATTTATCCTTTTAGTCTTGGCCTTTGCTGCCTTTGCCCTCAGGGCGCAAGAAATGAAAACCCTCACTTGGGGCGGTCAGGAACGGCAATATGTGCAATATGTGCCTGCCACTGCCGCAGAAGAAGCCCCCGTGCTGTTCATGTTGCACGGCTTGGGCGACGAAGCCCTCAATTTCTTCCATTCCACTAGAATTCAATCCATTGCCGACCAAAAAGGGTGGATTGTCGTGGCACCTCAGGCCCTCGATTTCACCTTTGAGATTCCGGCGGTCGGTGGTCAGGATTTCGGCAATGCGTGGGCTGCTGGCGTCACCATCCATTTTTCCATGACCATCTATGGCATTCCGTTCACTTACGACATCACCGTCAATGAGAATGTCGATGATGCGGGCTTCCTCCTCGCCACTTTGGACGCTGTCAATGAGGAACATAGCCTCTGCACCGACAGTGTTTTCTTCGCAGGCTTCTCGTTGGGCGGCTTCATGTGCCACCGCATGGCCATCGAACACGGCGACCGCATCAACGGCATCGCGGCGATAAGCGGCTTGGTGGGCAACGACATGGAAACGCTCACGCCTGTGGCCAATGTCAACATTCTGCAAGTGTTTGGCACCAGCGACGAAATGATTACGTATGACGGGGCTATGGCTTCCTATCAGAATTATGGTCCGTATCGCATCGGGCTGCCTGCTGAAGAAACCGTAGATTATTGGCGCAATTTCAACCATTGCGATGAAGAACCCATCTTAGAGCAATACCCTGACACTCAAAACGATGGACTCACTTTCGAGATGTACACTTACCTGAACGGCGACAACAATTCCCGCGTAGGTTTCCTCAAAGTGAACAACGGCCTGCACCGCTGGTATGCAGGCGGCAGTTACGACATTGACTACAATGAGGAAATGATTCGGTTCTTCACCAACACCTTGGATGTCACGGGGTTGGAAGAACAGACGAGCGAAAGTCTGACGGTCTACCCCAACCCTGCCACCGATTTCATCCAAATCGAATCCGCCGAAGCCATAGGTATCTATGACCTCAGCGGACGTTTGCTCATGGAAGGTTCAGGAAACATGGATGTCTCCTCCCTGCCCAACGGAATGTACTTCATCAAGGCGGGAAGTGATTGCAAAAAGTTGATTATCAACAGATAATCAAGGCAATTGATTTTGTTGCGGCACGATGATGGCACAAATGATGTAGGCCAACAGACCCGCGCCACCACAGAAGGTGAAAATCACCCAAAGCAGGCGAATCAAAGTCGGGTCAACATCGAAATATTCGCCTAAGCCGCCGCAAACGCCGCAGAGTTTCTTGTCCGCCAACGAACGATAAAGTTTCTTGTTGCTCATTTTGCTCTTGTTTTTTGATTTCAAGGCGCAAAAATACATGCTTTTTCCTTATCCCGAAAGGGGGAAAGGCATATTTTTTTCAGCCAAAAAAGTTTGTAATCAGTTTTCTTAATTCATTGATTATCAACATCAATTTTTCAAAAAAGTTTGTAACGGCCTTCCAGGTTGCATTTTTCAAGCAAATTTTGTAATACTTTTGCGTTTGAAAATCGAATGCACTATGAATCGTCAATCGGTCAAAATGAAAAATCACGGACTCGGAACACTACTCGTTTTCATGTTTGGGCTGCTCTTGCTGCTGCCATCGTGCGGCAGCAAGAGCAAAACGGAGCGCATGGCCGCCATCGTGGACGAGGTGCGCACCAAGTACAAAGCCTACGAGGACATCAGCAACGACGACCAAATCTTTGAGGCTTACGACTATTTCGTGAAACAAAAAGATTACGGAAACGCCGCTCCCGCAGCACTTTACAGCGGTTGCGTGCGCCAAGCCAAAAAGGAATACGAGGCCGCCATGAACTGCTACAAGGAAGCCGATGAGTATGGGCGGATGGTCGGCGACTCGGTCAGTGCGGCCTTTGCGCAATATTATATAGGTGACCTGCTTAATAACAGCGGGCACGAGGCCGAGGCCATCACGAACTACAAGGCCGCCGCCGAACTGTGGGGCGACAGCCTCTCGCGCAAGGCCAAATGCCTCAATGCCGTGGCCATGATGCACATCGTCAATGATGAATACGACAGCGCGTTTGTCTACCTCGAACAAGCCTTGCGTTTGGCACAAACCTCCAACGACAAAGTGACCGAAGCCACCGTTTGGAACAACTATTCCGTTGCCTATCAACTGCTTGACGAAAACGATGCCGCTTTGGATTGCTTGAGGAAAACACTGCCCTTGGTGGACGAAAAACGCCGTCCCATCGCCTTGCTCAATTTGGCGAAAGTGTTTTTGGCTTTGGACTATCGCGATTCCTTGGAATACTATAAAACACGGATGCTCAACGCGATAGAGGAAGTGGAATGTAAGCCTGAAACGATGGCCGCCGTGTATGGATTTTTGATTAAAGATGCACTTGCCGTGGGCGACTACGAAAATGCTTATCAGTTTGAAAAACAGCACGAAAAAGTGGCCTTGGACCTCCTCTCCGACCAAACCCAAAGTTCCGTTCTCGAAATCCAGAAGAAATACGATTTTGAGGCGCAGGCCAACCAACACAATCGGCAGATGCTCTCGCGCCAAAGGGTTATCATCTTGCTCACGGTTATTCTGATTGCCGCTTTGGTGGCGGTCACCCTATTGATTCTCAATGCCTTGAAAAAGAAACGCATTGAGGCTGAAATCAGCGCGAATTTGTTGGAACTGAAAAAACGCAACGCGCAACAGCAACAAGTCCAAAATGAGTTGCAGGCGCAATACGATGGTCGGCTGAAGGATGAGTATTTGCAAAAATGCCACATCATCCGCTGTTTTGAAGTGCTTTCGCATGACAGAAGCAATGCAATGGCTTTCAAGGACTTGGAGAAATCCCTCTTTGAGGGCGAAGACCATTGGGCAAGTTTCGAGATGGCCTTCGAGGGTGTGCATCCGGGCTTCATCGCCTCGGTCAAGGAGCAATATCCCGACCTCAACGAATTGGAGTTCCGCTATTGCCTGCTTTCCAATTTCAAACTTTCGCGTCAGGAATATGCGAATGTATTAGGTTGCAGCGTTTATAACGTGGACAAAGTGAGGGCAAGCCTCAATTCAAAAATGAAAATAAACGAATAACAATATGAAAACCAAACATTTAGGATTTATCACCGCCTTGATTATTGTATTAATTGTGGCCTCGTGTTCAAAAGGTCCCGAACCCAACAACTCCGACTCATCACTCATCGACGACAAGGACAAAATCGACATTAAAGGCTCGTTGAGCAACGGCGACATGCGCAATCCGAACATTGAGGCGGGCTATTGGGGCAAGACGGTTTATGTGTATTTCCATGAGGAACTGGGCGACTGCGAGGTAAGCATCAGCAACACGCAAGGGAATGTCGTTTTCCGCGACACCATCGACACCTATCCTTATGCTTCGGTTCGCTACTACATGGGCGACCAACCGATGGGGCGTTATCATCTCGTCATCAGCAACGGCACCGATGAGGCCGAAGGCTGGTTCAACAATTTCCATATCGTTCCCGTTAAACCACAACAATGGTAAGATTCAAGATTTAAAAATTTAAAATTCAAATATTTAAAATTCAAGATTTTATGAAAAAGTTTGTTTTAATCTTCGGGTTGGCCTTCGTCATGGCCAACCTCAACGCCCAAGAAAAGGGGCAATTTGTGCTTCAAACCGAAGCCAATGCTGGCATTTTGTTCTGTTTTCCCTATCAAGGTACATTTAATTCGATTGACCTTTTCGGCTCGATTGGGCCAGTTTTCCGCTACCAAGTGGGTGAGCATTTGGGAATTGGCCTTGGAGCCAACTATTGCCTTCACGAAGGTTTCCAATATTTGCCCGTTTTTGCCGATGCAAAATATAGCTTTGGCGCAGGAAAGACGAGGCCATACGCCGAAATCCGTGCTGGGTATGCGTTTAGCCTTAAAAGATATGATTTGATGATGCCTGTAATTTATTCTCAGAGTTTTTCAATGGAAGGGTTTTACACTCAGTTCATCGTTGGCTATTCCATTGGCCATTCCGACCTTGGCATTGGCGGGCAACTCATCAACATGAAAAGTGAAATAATAGATTTTGGCGATGGTCATACATCCCTCAAAAACCGTCTGCAGCCTGCGGTGTTTTTGCACTATGCTTATAATTTTTATTTCGGGAAGTAGATTATTTAAATTCAAATAATTATGAAAAAAACATTCTTCATTCTCTGCCTATTTGCCGTGGCACTGACCTCTTGCGACCCTGGGTATTCAATCGATTACCAACTCATCAATAGCAGTGGACATACTGTCACTTTTGCTTCCGTTACTAACCCTGACAGCCTGTCTTTTTGGTTTCACCATCCAAACGGTATTACGCTTGAGAAATCGAAAGACACCGTATTCTTTTGTTCAGAAGGAATAGGATCGGCGACTTTAGATAGAGCAAAAGGAATGTTGTCTTGGGAAAAAGTCTATGGCGGTATGATAACTTTTACTTTCGACGACGGCAAACAATTGGTTTACACACAAGAAGAAGGAAACGGACCTTACGATTTTGAGGGTGACCATTATGTTTGGGCAACAAAACGAGGCCATTTTTTCCTAGTCTATTATGATTACTATGGTTGCCTTTCCTACACGATTACCGAACAGGATTATGCCCAAGCAAGATAAAGGAATTGAAATTGCTTCGCTCGCGATGAGGGAAAGCGTGTGTAAAAGCAAAGTCAACGATTTATGAAAAACAAAATGTTTCTTCTCGGTTTGCTTATCGCTTTGGCAACGCCTGCCTTCGCCCAGCGCGACACCATTCGGAGCAACAAGAACGAGTTCACTGTGGGCTACGGGTTCTTCCCTGCCAGCAGTTTTTTGCCGTGGCGATGGGTGCATTTCAGTTTCGACGTGGACCCCATGGGTGCCTTCTACGCCACCTACACGCGCCGCCTAACCAAAGTCATCGGCATCGGGGCCACCTACTGCTTCGACCCGCGACAACTCACCTATTACGACATCAATACACCCATTTGCCGTTTGGGCGAGTCGAGCCACTCGTTGATGGGACATCTCAAAATCAACTGGCTCAACACGCGGCATGTCGTCCTCTATACCAAATTAGCCGCTGGTGCCAGTTTCTGGGGCTACCGGCTCAAAACCTACGACCACAGAAGCCTTTCCCCTGAAATCCCGTCCTACCAATATGAGATTGTCCTTCCCGACGAGCACTATTGTTTCGCCTACCAATTCACGCCCATCGGCATCGAAATCGGCAACAAACGCTGGGCGGGATTCGCGCAATACGGCCTCGGCATGGAAGGCTGCTTCAGCATCGGCGTCAGATACGGACTTAAAGACAGAGAACCATGAAAAAGACCTTGATTTTTTGCATGATGCTCATGGTGATGAGCGCTTGCGTCAAACATCCTGAAATTTATAAGCTTCTTCCCACAGAGGAAGCCGCCGCCATCCCCTATCAGATGGGGCAAACCGTCAATTTCGTCAACCAACACGGCGACACGCTCACCTACACCGTTGTCCTCGACGAGACCCACCTCTTCAACGGCGAGTATTATAACTTCTATCACGGTGCAAAGATGAAATACATCCCTGTCGAGTATTGTTATGCCCGCTCCGTGAACCTGAAATGTGAGCAAACCAGCGACATGATTGGCTTTATGATCATCCCGGGCAAGGAGCTTTTCATCTATTGGAATGGCGGTCTGTTGGCCGACTTCATCCTTTATTACGACCCCACCGAGACCCTTACCCTCGGCGAGACCACCTACGAGAACGTCCATTCGGGCATCTTTTACAGTTCCCAGACGGGCGAACTCATCCACGAATGGCACTACAGCGAGGAAGTCGGCCTGATTTCCGCCAAAACCGACAGCCAATCGTTGATGCTGATTCCCTGATGAATTTGTTTTGCAAAACAAAAAAAGCCGTACCTTTGCCCCGACAAACAAGCATTATCAATCATTAAAACAACAGTATCATGAAAAAGGTATTACTATTTGCAGTGGCGTTGTGCTTTATGATTTCGGCACAGGCCCAAACCAAAACAAGAGAATCGGCTAATAATCAGCTGAGAGCAAAGATTAAAATGGTGGAACAACTCAACCGCCAGACAGACGTCTACACCCAAAAGCTCGACAGCATCGTGGCTGCTGGAGGTCTTCTCGTCCAGAAATATGAATATGACAACCAATTCAGAATCAAGAAAGTAAGCGTTTCCATGATGGGACTTTCAGCTTATTCCGAACTTTTCTACGACAATCAGGACCATCTCACACAAGTGGTCTCTTACTACTATGACGGCGGCCAAGACAAGGTTGAATATTCCTACAATGCGCAAGGATGGCTTATTGAAGCCATAGAGTACGAATATGAAGACGGCGTTTGGACGAACGACGATAAAACCATCTACCAATATGATACTCAAGGCAATTTAACCTCAGCCATGGAATACCGCTACGACGACTACAATGAACAATGGGTGAAGAATTGGCTCCTCGAGTACACCTATACCCAAGGGAAAATCGCCACTATCATCGAAAGTTGGTGGAGCGAGTATGAAAACAATTGGATAGCCAGCCAGAAGGACGATTATTCCTACGACGCCGACGGCAACTGCATCGAGATAGTGTGCTCCTCCAAGGGAGAAAACGCTTGGGTTCCCGATGATAAAGACGTTTATCAATACGACGACCACAACAACTGCATCCTGTATTCGGAATACGAAGCCGACGACGCCTCTTGGGTTCTTGTCAACACAGCCGAATACACCTATGATTTGTCGGTGTTGGCAGAAAACATCGCTGGATTCGGGACGAACCCGCTCGGCGACGACTTGTTCAGCGCGGTCGAAGGTCTTTTCTGCAAAAACAAACTGACCGCCATCAAGACCACCGATATTGAGGACAATCAAGTTGTCTATATCAACCTGTACTATTCAAATTGCACCGGCCTTGGCGAAAACGGCGAAACACTGCTGAGCATTTGGCCCAACCCCGCCACCGAGACCCTCAATCTCAACGCTGAAGACTTGCAGCAAGTGGAAATCTTCAGCATGGACGGCAAACAGGTGATGCACGTGGAAAACGGCCTTGAGACCATCCATGTGGATGCCTTGGCCAAAGGCTGCTACCTGCTGAAAGCCACCTTCGCCGACGGCAGCAAGGCTACGTTGAAGTTTGTGAAGAAATGATTTTGCACGCAGAATGCGCAAAACTATGGGAAGCCAGGCTGACGAAAGCTTTCATCGCTTTGCGCTTCCCATAATTCTTATAATTCTGCGTGAGAAATTGTCATTGTTTATGGTTCTTTCGGTTTTTATGTCAAAAAAATTATTACTTTTGCATAATTATTTCTACATAAAATCACTATGAATCCATTCGTCACCAAAGGCTATGTTTCTGCTAAGTATTTCTGCGACAGAGAGAAAGAGAGCCAACAACTGTTTCGGGAGTTGGAAAACGGCAACGATGTTGCCTTGGTCGCGACACGTAAAATCGGCAAGTCAGGGCTGATTTTGCATTGCTTCGACACCTTCAACCTGAAACAAGACTACAACCTGTTTTTCATCGATTTCTATTCGGTGGGCACGATGCGCGAGATGGTTTACATGATGAGCCGCTCCATCGTCAACGCCCTTGCGCCGAAGGGTGCGGTGTGGCTGCAACAGTTCAGCGCGGCGGTCAGGTCGATGGCGTTTGTGATGACCACCGACTTGGCGGGACTCCCGAAACTCAACATCCAATTGGGCGACATCCGCGAGCCGCAAGTCTCGTTGGAGGAAATCTTCCATTATCTCGAACACTCCGACCGACCCAACATCGTCGCCATCGACGAGTTCCAGCAAATCGCCAAATTCCCCGAAAAGAACGTGGAGGCCCTGTTGCGCACCTACATCCAGCAATGCCACCATACCAAGTTCATCTTTGCCGGCAGCCAACGTCATCTGATGGGCGACATCTTTACCAGTGCGGCGCATCCGTTCTATCAAAGTGCCTCAGTGATGCACCTTGGCCCCATCGACAAGGAAAAATACCGCGAGTTTGCTTGCCATCATTTTGCCGAAGCAAACAAAACCTTGGAATCCAATGTGATAGATGAGTTATACAAGCGTTTCGAAGGCATCACTTGGTACATGCAGAAAACGCTGAACACCCTGTTTTTGCTGCCCAACAAAACCCAACACTACGGCCTTGATGAAATGGAAGAAGCCATCCAAAACATCATCGACACCAACGATTTCACTTATGCCGAAAAGATGCTCCAACTGCCTGAAAAACAAAAGGAATTGCTATTAGCCATCTGTCAGGAGGGGAAAGCCACCAAAATCACCTCGCTCAATTTCGTGAAACGGCACAAGATTTACTCGACCAGCACGGTACAATCGGCTTGCAACGGCCTGTTGGACAAAGAATTGATTACCGAGGAACACGGACAATACTTCGTTTATGATAAATTCTTCGAGCTTTGGCTGCGGCAGAATTATTGATTTTTCTGGATGGCTTCGCTTCGCTCGCAATGACGCAAAGCCCTGAAAGGGCGACCAAAACTCACCCCGATACGCAGTTTCGGGCTTGTAATGAAAACCTAATCCTTCACAAAAAGCTCAATATAGGCTGCCCCTTCAGGGGGAATGGGCAAATCTTCTTCGGAAACAACCGTGAAGACGTAAACAAGCTCCTTCTCGGTCTTGGACTCTCTTATATATTGCCGCTTCAGCTTTGGGTTCACACCTGATAGTCCTAACGTCTCCGCCATTTTCCGCTTGAGTGTCTTCTCCGGGGTGTCGCCAAACGCCACATGCCACCAGTAAAGCCTTGTGGTTTCTCCTTTGCCATTAATGACATGCAGATGCGCGACAGGGTGCAGCATCTTGTTGCCTTTGTGCAACTCCACATACATGGCACGCCCCATGATGTTGCCTCGCTCGTTGACAATAGGCAGGAACTCTATAGCATTCATTTCAGGCTCAAATCTGCTTGGTCCATCTGATTGGGCTGGCAAAACCTTGTCATCGATCTCTACAGGCGGCTGTTTTTCCACAATCTGCGGAAGCTCTTGTTCGATGGTTTTCGGTTTTTGTCTTTCTGTTGGCATCGCTGTCACTACGGGCTTGTCGTGGACAATCTGCGTGAGTGTCATCGGCTCAAACGACACTTCCTCCACTACTATCCTTTCCTTGCCTAATTCGATGATGTCACCTGCCTTCTTCCCTATCAATGCCTTGGCTATGGGCGAGACGAACGAAACGAGGCCTTTGTTCACGTCGGCTTCATCCACGCCCACAATGCGCACCACGCGCCCGTTGTAGCGCACCCAAGCCCCAAAACTCACTGTGTCCTTGCTGACCTTGGAAAGGTCGACCTCAACGGCGCTATTAATACGACCCACGAGCAGCTTGATTGTCGCGTCAAGGAAATTGACCATGATGTAGTTGTCACCCGCCTTGACGCGCTCAGACTCAAGGTTTTTCAGTTCCTCTTTGAGCGCGTCGAGGCCTTCTTTTGTGACATAATTGGGCACGCCTTCCGGTAGGTATGCCCTTGGCGGTACCATGGGAATCTCTTCTTGATCACCTTCTTTTATGAAGCCTCTACTCATCCGTGTGTTTTTGACACGGGACGCGGGACTTCGGGACACGGGACAAGACCAAAGTCTCGTGTCTCGCGTCTCGCAGTCTCGCGTCCAAAATATTATCCTATCAAATTATTTAATTACCAGCTCATCAATGATGTTCTGGCACTTGCCGACCTTCTCAATGCACCAAAGCAGGTAGCGGGCATCCATGCAGATGGTGCGTTGCACCTTGTTCTCGAAACTGAGGTCGCCGCTCATGGCTTCCCAGTTGCCGTCGAAAGCCAAACCGATGAGGTTGCCCTCGCCGTCGATGACGGGACTGCCCGAATTGCCACCCGTGATGTCGTTCGTGGTGATGAAGTTGACGACAAGGTCACCGTTTTCATCGGCATAGCGGCCGTAATCCTTCTTGGCCACGAGGTCACGGACATCTTTCGGAATGTCGAACTCCCAGTTGCCGGGCACGTATTTCGCCATCACGCCGTCCATGGTGGTGTAGTAGTTGTAGTTGACAGCATCGGCAGCTTTGTAAGGCTCCACGGTGCCGTAGGTGAGGCGC
>Ga0265298_10001991_pt1 | contig 29426 bp, 62 predicted proteins | sample AusTroGonzalo_MG_3_FD_193486 | JGI IMG/M metagenome (GOLD analysis project Ga0265298, IMG submission 193486) | Bovine rumen microbial communities from tropical cattle in Woodstock, Queensland, Australia - Gonzalo_01 | ecosystem: Host-associated > Mammals > Digestive system > Stomach > Rumen ...
TCGTCTGCGATATAGACATTTACTGTCTGCATAACTTGTTTTTTACTTACTTTCATTATCTTTCCTCCTTTACGTTGAGTAATTCCAAAGCCGACATCATTTCTTCTGCGGTATCGGTTTCGATTGAAGCCCATTTACCGTCATTAAAAAGACCAATACGAAACCTGTTATTGAGCGGATTTCGTTTTGTCATCGGATCTTCATAAAAATAGAAATTTTTTACCGACCCGTCTTCATTAAATAAAGTTTTTCTGACCTTTACGTTCTGTTTCAGGTCTTCCAAAGTTTCGAAATTTAATACTGGACCGTTGGCATATATATCAATCGTTTTCATGAGCTTCGATACCTTTCATTTCCTTAAAAATGGTCTTATAGACTTCCTTAATTGCATTAGCATGACATAAACCGCAATTTTCGATATTCTTAAGAATCTCGTTTTCACGGTCAAGATCTTCTACAGACAATCCTGCTTCTTTCTTCATATAGGCCAGCTGCTGAGCCTGAATAAACCTGTTAGATAACATTAATATTAACTCAGAATCAATATCATCGACAATTTTACGCCATTTCTTAATTTCGCTTTTCGGCTGAGTTTTTCCGATATAATCAATATTGACTATAAATCCATTATTGTCATATTTCATAATAATATTAGAAAAATATGTATTGTCGATTTCTGTACTAAAAAATTCGCTAATTTCATCAGCAATATGGTCTATATTTTCGGCGATATTGATTACTTCTGAAAATGTATTACCTTTAAGTTTAAACGTAAATTCTTCGCGCTTTAAATTTTCAGTTTTCTTCGTAAGTTTAATATTCAAACGCTCTTTCAACTTATAAGCCAAAGCTAGCCCATAAGAATTATCAATATTACTCGATTTCTTTATTTCGTTAAGTTTACTTATTAATAAAGCATCATCCATTATTAAACCTCAGTAATGGTAAGTTCAAAACCGCCTTCTTCACAATCTGCTTCATCATCCCAAAGGTCATCGTTTCGTGAACTATAGTTGAGATTTTCTTTATTGTTAATGGCGTTTCTAATCCAGTCGATAAACATTCCCTTAATTTGAATACCGGTAAATTTCTTATCTTCATTTTCCTTATAATGTTCATCGTCGAATGGATAATTATAATCCGTTCTAAGGTCATTTACGCTATTACTGAAATATTCATAACACTTGGCAAAAGCCTTTTCAGAATCAGAACCCTGGTAGACAAGTTGATGTTCTACATCAAAATCATGCTGGTAAATATGATGAACTGTATAAACCGTTTTCTTCTTATGCTTCTTTGATTCCAGTTCTTCGATGTATGACATAACGACATCAGGAAGTTCAATTTTATTCTGTTTTAAAATTTCTCTAAATTCATTTGGTTTCATAATTGTTTTACCTTCGGCCAGCTGACCGTGTTTTCTGGATATTTCCAAATATTAACAGTTTCGGACCTTGACATTACATCATCAAGGCTGTTATAAAATTCTGGACAATGCTTATCATAAGCCGGAGTCCAGTCTATATGCCAATCGAATCCCATAACATCACAAATCATAGTACCCGCTTCACGGTTCAGCTGCTTACAATAATCGCAGTTTTCACAATTGTTTATCGGAATATTATAACTTGGCGCCGCAGTTAAAAGATCAATTTCCATTACCTATGTCCTGGATATAAAAAGTCCTGTACCTGCATCCACATTTCCCACATCTTCTCATATTCATAAGAACTACCCAGAATCATCGGGTTAAACGGTGACATACAGGAAAATATAGATGTTTCCAAATCTTTCTCTATTTGTTCTAGGTCTAAAAAAGCATCTTCTCTAGTCATATTAAGCCTTTGCTATATTAATCATTGAATCGCAGAAGCAGTCGAAATTCTCTTTTTCCCAGAATACAACAGGAGCACAGCCTTTGACTAACGGATATTGGCAGCTGAAATTCTTCGTTTCATAATATGCAGTGAACGTATATCCGTTCAATGCGATATTCATTACCTTTTCATGACTGGCATACAGTTCATCGAACGATACCGCATAGTTTACGTTCATTTCTGTAATTTTATTCAACGTGGCGTTGATTTTATCGAGCACTTCCTTAGACATAGCTTACTCCTCAAGATACTTATTCTTTACTATCTTATATTTAATATAATACAACGCATCCGTCTGAGAAGGCAAAATAAAACGCAATAAATTTATCGCATTTTCTACTTCCGGTGTCATTTCGATAGCGGTTTCAAGAGAACTTTGTATTTCATCGATAGTAATTCCAGGTTCACCGTCGAGTTCACCGTCTTCACCGAAACCTTCCCCGCTTTCAGCAAGAGGCTTACAGTCTTCGCAGAAAAACTTCTTGTATTCGTTATACTTTTTCTCGTCCAAGATACAGTATGTCTCATGGTTGCTTTCGATATAACGGAATGTCAATCCAACTAAATACTTTTTCATTAAAATAATCCCCATGCTTTACGTTCTTCTTGTTCTCTTATATTCTGGCATTTAGGACACAATTCCTCGTCCCATCCTTTCAAAAGTTTTTTGTCGACATAATCAATATGTTCTTTTTCTTCATCGGTGAGATTATGATACCATTCTGTGTTCGTAATCGGTTCATGGATAACGGAAACAACCTGTTCTCCGCAATAGGTATTAAATTCTCTGCAATCCATTCTACCGGCACACTGAGTTGTCCAATGAATCTTACCGTCTGCTGTTCTACATAATAATGGTTCTGTCATATTATAAATCCGGTAATCCTATAAAGTGAATAGCTGTTTCTCGAAGTTCTTCGACTTCTTTTTTGTTTCTCATATCGTAAGTCTTGCCATCATAGGTCAGCTTGATAACGCCGTCACGATACATATCAGGGAATCTGTTCATAATATCGCCAATCATGGCATAATCATGAATAAGCTTGTTAAGGCTGTTAGTCGATTCCTTATGGGTTTCATTCGAACCTTCGGGCTTATAGTCAACCGGGTCCTTATTTTCCATGATAAGAGTACAATGCAGTTCTCTTGTAACTTCCATGCACGGAACGTTGTCCATTTCGGAATAAATCATATGGTTAAACGTTTTCTGCGGATAAGACTTACGTTTTTCCAGAACATCGAAAATCTGGTCGATTACAGACTTGAGAAATTTGACTTCATCCCTCTTATAGTAATACTGGGCTTCATCTTCCGGATAAGCATTATACTTATCCTCAACAGATTCTTCCCATTCCTTATACTTCTGCTGATATTCTGCTCTTGTCATATTAACCCAGTGGATCAGTTTTTAAAACATTAGACATATTAACTTTATTCAGTTCGATAAGCTTCTTAAAGATAGAACCGTCATAGATTCCCTTATAGATAGCTTCCTCTTTTTCGTAGACATCTTCGCCGCTATATTCGAAAGAACAAAGTTCCTTACCGAAATCAGGATATACGTCCATATAGAAATTCGGCGCATCCGGATTAACCTTTCCGTCCTTGAAAACCTTATTATGCCATGCTTTTGCCTTTTCGTCATAGTCATGAAGGTCTACACCGTCATAATATTTAATCTGAATATTGTCGAAACTAGCCATTCCCGGTCCGATAGTGCTGGTAGCGAATGCTGTCGGGACAATCTTAATTCTCATAACCGGCATATGCTTCATTTTCGGATGCCACTTATCCATAATGTCATGGTCCTTATCGTCAACAAGCACGATAATAGCCTCATGTACAATCGGTTCGAGCTGCATCCAGCCGCAATAGCTGTTGAGCCAGTAGAACATACGGTAATGGTCTCCAGTCGTCCTGAGAGTTCTCATTCCCATTCCAAGGCAATCCTTGAAAACGTTAAAACATCTAAAAATGTCTTTGCTAAAATACTTAAATTTTGAATCTTCCATATTATTCTCCGAAATATTCCTTTTCACGGGTAAATGATTCTTCTAATTTCTTTTTCCAGTATTCCTTAACAATGGTCCAGAACTGAATTCGCTTATACGCTTCGCAATCCTTGGTATTATGATCCCAGTACATATCGTCCAGTTCTATATACCATTCTGCATATTCGATTCTCATCCTACACAGTGCCCGAAATGTCTGAAAATATGCCTTACCGTTAATCGACCATTCTAAATATACATTATGTTGCATCTTTAGTCTCCGCCTTGAACGATTCTACATAGCCATAACGATTAAAGTCGTTTTCTTTTGCTTTCTTATATGTTTCGACTTCAAAATCTCGTATGAAAAGAAGTTCTTTTTCATCAGTAAATACAAATTCACCTTTTTCCTTGTCATATAAACAATGTGGATAATTATAAGCAGGGTCAAGCTTATGCTTCTGTACGACAACAAGATTATCTAAGTCCATTTCATAGCCTAACTCTTCTTCAAGATACATCTTGATGTCGCAATCGTCATATTCCTTAGGTATAGACTTTATAAACTTCTTAAGTTCTTTTAATGTCATCTTCCCATTCCCATTTTAAAGTTTTCTTGCCGGTTGCGTATTCCAATTTTTCTTCCGGCGTAAGTGTTTCATCGTAGAACCATTCGACCTTACCGATTTCACCGTATTGATAAAGTCTTTTCATACGATGGTCATTTGTAAATACCAATTCTACTGTGTCTTTAGCAATACAATTAGTTGTATATGGTCCACGATACAATTTGACAAAAATATTACCTGCGTATTTCTTGCAAAAAGCTTCGCCATGCATAGTCTTAAAATAATTACTTTCTGGGTCTACTATATGCCAGTTAAAAAAATAATTATACTGTGACTTGCTGCCGAATTTTAAAGTAAGATATTCTTCAATAAAATGCTCATCCGGCTTAATCTGCATTATAAGTTCATCAAGTTCGTATTTCATACTTACTCCAGCATTATAACAGATTTCCACTCGCCGCAATCACAGTGGTTTTGTTCATAGACTTCATCGATAGGCTGGTCTGCAATCTTGCTCCAAATATCCATATCGTCAGGAAGCTTTTCAAGCTTTTCGCGCAATTCTTTATTTGTCATATTCTATTTCTTCCAATGTATAAAATTCTGCTACTTGTGTAGGTTTTGGTCCGAATAAACAATATTCAACTTTTGCGGATTTACCATCAAATTCTTTTTTACCGTTAATTCTAGCGCCGCCATTTACTACCGTTCCAAGTTCTGGCCATTTATTATACCATTCAATGATATATTTTTCAGCCTTTTCGCGTTTTTTGAATACCTTAAGATTTGTATGGTTTTCAAAAACACCGGAATCATCTGTAAAACCACGTTGAATAGATTTCAATGCAATATCAGTATGTCTGACAAGATATAATTTTTCCATTATTCCCACTCTTCCGGTTTAATTTCCAGTAATCGCTTAGTAATATTGTCAGCAAGAGCAAGCAATGACACTTGCTCTTCGGCGTCACCCATCTTCGTAATCCAAGACATCATCGCGGCCTTGGCCATATACGGATTGTTACCGAGGACTACTACCATATCGGTAGCAAGCTTTTTCCAGAACTTCAAATCGTGTTCCATTAGTTACCTATGTTTCCTGAAAATTCCGGCAATAGAATCAATAATCAGGTATACGAAAATCATACCGATAATTGTTAATCCCGGATTATTCTGACAAAAATTAAAAAACGCTTCCATTATTTAGTCTCCCGTGGATCTTTCCACTTTTCGATTTCTCTAGTTTTCTTGTACAAATCCAAAGCCTTGTCTTTTTCGCCTTCCATCCAGTAGTCGAAAACCTTTGCAGGAACATTATAAATGTCCCAGTCGCAACAGTCATAGTTATGAACGCAAATAGAGAATTCCTGTTCATAACCGTGCCAGTTACATTGTTCAATATCGTCGATATTTACTTTCGGTTCCAAATACTTAAAACATTCATAAAAGATGTCAAGCTGCATATCTTCGATGTAGACCTGGGCTTCACCATATTTTACGAATTTGTCAATATTCTTAATGTCTCGAATATCGTGATTCATTAGTAACCTCTCGTAAATGACTTAATTACATGTTCTCCCTTATGAGCGGAAACCATGTCGTTTTGCTTGTCGTCCATAAACTTATCCATTTCTGTTAAAGCTTCTTTTTCAGAATTACAATACTTACATCCATGATAACGCTTGCCTTCAGGATTGATACCAGAATACTTGACATAGAAATCAAGTCCTGCAGCCGTTCTGAACTTCGCTTCGTCGAATTTCGGAGCGGCAAGCATTTCATCCATGGCTTCCTTAGGAATAGCCCATTGATTCATGGCTTTCTGTTTCTGTTTACGGTAATACTTCAGCTCTTTAAGCCATTCGGCAAGCTGTGCATGTTCCTTAGAGCATTCACCGTCATTACATTCTGCTTTTTCTTCACAATGTTTAATAGCCTGGTCCAATGTCATATTAGCCCCATCCGATAATGTTAGATTTGCAACCCTTGAAAAGTCCAAAATATTCATCTATAATCTTTTTCAGACCTTCAGTATCGTCAATATCGACAACGACAGTCTTATTAGTTCCACGAAGCGGAGATTTCTTACCAGAATATACGTCTTCTTTCGATATATTGCCATTATGGTTCGAAATACGGTCCATGGTAAATAGGCCGATTCCTTTGGACACATCTTCGCTAGAAGAAGTCGATGTATAGTAAATATCATTATTTGTTTCGTCAATACCAGTAAACGAAATCGCATGGTAATTATATACAATCGTATGAGTATGACCTAAACATACGGCAAGTTTTTTGATACCCGGATATTTACTAAATTCCTGTTGAACCTGACTTATTAATTCTTCAGTATTTTTAAATTTCATCTTTTTCCTTCCAAAAATTACAATTTGCCATCAAGTTCCCATGACCATTAAGATCTCGCCTACATTTACCTTTCTGCATATAAAAACAAGTACAACATGGATGTGAGTCTTCAGGACACATAACAAAATATGGCTTATGATGTTCATTTCCATACTTTACTTTTTCTATATCCTGTTTTATCATTTCGTCAGTACAATAACAAGATTCATTTCCGCGATGTTTACATGTTTTACATGGGTGTTCAAATTTCATTAATACTTAATCTCCGCCTTATAGCCATCGAGCAACATCTGGCGAACTTGGTCAAGAACCTTACCGAGACGATTTTCACCTTGCCAATTAGCTTCGTCGTCTGCGAGCGGATCGCCTTCGCCGAGCTTGATTCCCCAGATTCCGTCTACAGGGCTGGCTTCGACGAATTTCTTACCAGCCAGTGCAGGATCCGTAATCTTATCGAACAGAACCTTATTCTGGGCATACTTCTGAAGACAACCACGAAGCATAATATCATAGGAAACAGCGTTCCATGCGTCCTGGTCGAAATTCTTTACCTGACGGCCGAGCTTCTTTGCCTTATATGACATCTCGTCGGTAAATGGCAAATGAAGAATCTCGTCTGCCTTTTCCTGGTCGCCGAAATAGATAGCCTTCTCGTACATGTAATACTGTTCCGTACTGAAGAACATACGGGTAACGTCGTCCATGCATTTCAACTTAATCGGAGCCCAGGCAAAATTACTCGGCCAGTCGCTCCAGAAAAGAATGTGCTTATCTGTAATAGTCATTTTAACCTCTAATCCTCGTCTTCAATTCGACTACTTATAACGTTAAACTTCTCGTCATATTCATAATAGACATGACGGGCCTTTTCATACTTGTGGTCGAAATAGTTTACATAGCCTGCCGGAAAATACATATGGGTAATATGTACATCCTTGATTCTGCCGTTCGGCTTATATTCGTTAATTCCCCAATATTCGTCACCGTCTCGTTCTCTCCAATGGATTGCGAGATTGTGCTCATCGACTTCTAATTCTTCATACTTATGCTTAGCCATAATATCTAGCCTTATTTAGTATTTTTAGTATACGGTTTAGTTATATAAATCAAAGTATCTACACAACGTTCCTGGTTAAGTGCCATTTCACACTGAGTTCTCTTCTCATAGAAAATATCATCAGTAGCAGCGACCCTCAACCCGCAAAAGAAACCGGCAATACCAACAACGACTATCAATAATATTATAGCACAACCAACGCCTTCATCAGTCATAATAGACTCCTAGTAAAAAATTCCAAGATTAGGAAGTTCAACAATTTTAATATCAAATTCCATGATATAACCCAGCTCACTATCTCGCGAAATTTCTCGATATTCTTTCAGCCAGTCAGCAACAAGATGCCTATGGCAGAAATCATCCGGTTTTTCGTAACAGAGAAGAATAATCTTATGAGGCTCTACTCCGGCCAATGCCAAAAGCTCATGGATTACATCTTCAGGTTTCAACGGCGCCAATACTTCGTCTTTAAAATGCTGGATATAGTAATCGTTGTCTCCTTTATGGGATCCGTTTTTCCATTCGTTAAAAAATTCCCATTTAGGAGCAAGCTTCTTATATTCCAGTCCCTTATACCAGGACGGAGCCTTTGCGGCTATCGAAACCGGAACAAAACCTGCATCGGTATAAGTTTTCAGCTTGGCGAAATAACCGGTCAACATCTAGCAATATTCCTCGTCAGGCAGTTCGCGGTGGTCAGCGAAATACTTCAAAGCCTCGACAATTTCATCGATTGTCTTGACATTAATATAACCGTAAAGGTTGTTATTGTCGTCATAATGATTCATTGCGATACAATCGTCGTTTTCATCGACATCGACAATTACATGATGTTCGTTTTCCTTAATGAACGCACACTGGTAATCACGATCGTATACGGCCTCGTCGATTCCGAATTTCTTTGCAAGGCGTTTCTTAGCCTTTACAGCTTCTACGATTTCTTTAGTTGTTGGTTTTTCCATTATTCTAATCCTTCTAAACAATATTCGTTATACTTGTTGGCAAGTATCATGTTATAATAATCGGTTTTATCTTTCAACATTTCCATGTCGTATTCTTTACCGTCGATAACAAGAATATATTGCGAATATTTATCTTCGCCCCTAACCCTATCTTTAGTGAGGTCACTGAAACTCGCAATATCAATATACCGACCAAATCTGGTAGTATCATTCGGCCAGATAGATTTTTCCATTTCTACGGCTAAGACATTTGTAATATAGGAAAAATGTATAATGCCATCCTGTGACTTCAAAAAATTCTTACTGAACGGGTTGAAAAAACCTTTTTCTCGAATCTTACTTGGTTTAGTTCCGCTACATACAACATTTTCAGCATATTTCATAGTAATCGTACCGGGAAAAAAGTCACGGTCGTGCTTATATTTCTTTTCCGACTTGGAATATTCAAATACCTTAATGTAATACGGGGCGTTCATCATTCTTACCTACGAGATTTCTTATGCTTATTGCACACGTTAGTGCTTGTTACGGGATGCATAGGCGAGCCGTGGACGTACATTGGTTCTCGCCTTTCTAGTTCTATGCCCTGACTGAAACGGTAAGTCCTGAGGGCCTCTATTTCGCCGTTAAGCTTGTCCCCTATGAGTTCATTTGCATATTTCTTCGTGATATAGTCCTCGCCAGATACCTGAACGAGATATTCGATATTAGGGTGACGGCAACATGTACATTCGTACAAGCAATCGTAATTATTTTCATCCTTTTTACGATTCAAATAATGCTTCCGGTCTCTACAAAGCTTATAGCCTAGGTACTTCTCGACGTCGGCTAACTTATAAAAATCTTCTCTATCGTAATACTGTGGCATGTTTTACCTTCTATTCTTATCAAATATAGCAAAACCCCGCCGTTTTGTAAGCTAAAAATAAAAAGCTGAATAATTTTTATCCGGCTTATCGTAAAACTCATAAATAAAATATGAAATTAAATGAAGCCATACGCATATTAGAATCAAATAACTATATTTGTGAATTTTTGGAACATGCTATAAGTAAAGAAAAGTTAAAAGCACTTCTTGAAAAAGAATTTGGATTAGAATTAATAGAAAATGAACATCAATATATTTTTGCTGATGACGCTATAGACAATAGAAATTCATGTATTTTTATTAACTCTAATGAAAATATAAATTTAAATAAAATAAAAGATAAAATAGCAAATTTTGTTGAAAAATATGGCTGGCAATTAAGAGATATATTAACTAATGGGACTAAACTGGAATTAGATTGCCCAGAAATGTTAAAACGTGATTTAAATGGTCATAATCTGTTTATGCATGTAAGTATAGCACCGCCATCTGTTATTTTAAAAACAGGACTTCGTCGTAAAGCATTTAACAGAGTTTATATGACCAAAATAGATGAAATACCAAAACCTGGAGATGAAGGTTTAATTAAAGGTTTACCCGAAGATATAGACACTCTAGATTGGCGTAATCTTGATTATTCTTCATATAGATTTACATATTTAATAGATTTACCAAAAAATATAAAATTACATATAGATCCAGAATTTGGTGATTATGATACTGCTTATTTTACAACAATACCAATACCGCCAAAATATATTAAATATTTAGGATATACTGAAGAACCTTAATAAAAAGTCGAACAAAAATGTTCGACTTTTTTGAAGATTATCAGAAATTCTATAGTTCAGCGTTGTCAATAAGCCACTGCCTATTGAAATCGTCGGCTATATTATCAATCCAGTATTTCAGGGCGTTTGCAAATTCCTGAGATTCATGGTCAGGATTTACGGAATCTGCATACGCTACCATGGCCGACACCGAGTCTAGTGCGTGCTTGTGTTGTTTTTCCCAAGGGCTCATTTTATCTGTTCTTTATGAAATCGAGAACGTCCTTTTTGACTGTCTCGTAGTATTCTTCCCAAATCTGAATAACGAGCTTAATATTGTCATCCGACACGTTATCCATTTTTATTTTTTTAGAATATTTCGGCGATGCATTGAATACATAATCATTACCCAAAATAGATTTCGCTTCATATATGGGAGATTTTGAACTTCTGGCAACCCAATCGCCAATCATATATTCTGCCCATCCCAAAAGTGTTTTATTACCGTGTTCTGTATTCGGCGTGTCCATTCCAGTATTAAAATTTAAAAGCTTGAGATTTCGATTTCCCTGTTTAAATTGACCCGCGATAACAAGGTCGGCTGGATTATTTGCCCAGCATCCACCATCCATATATGAATTTCCGTCTTTTTCAATTATATCAAAATATGTCGGAGCAGCAGTTGACGTAAGTACGGCAAACCACTTATCGACATCTTTATCACCAAGATCCCATACCTTTTCTACAGATTCACCATTCATAAATGTCGTAGTAATATAAATCGGTTTTTTCCATCGACTTATTTTACCGGTAAGTTTTTCTTTTAAAATATTTTTTAAATTCGTATTGTCATATGTCGGACAAGTCGGTTTAAGTCTTTTATACCAAGAATACTTAGTAAAAATTTTCTTTAAATTATCTTGATATAACTTAAGTATATCATGTGCACTCATGCCCTCATTCATACACGCAACAACTATTGACCCTGTAGATGTACCAGTATATGCAGTTACATAATCTCCTAGCTTCTTCCCTAAATCTTGTTCAAGACGACACATAAAAGCTAATGGTCCAACTGCTAATGCTCCTCCGCCTTCAACACTGAGGCATAGTTGTTTATTCATAAAAATTCTCCTAATATAATTATATTATATTTATATAATTACATTATTTTGAATTTTTTCTATAAGTATATCTAATTCTTTTCTTTTTAAAATAATAATATTATTTTTTAACATACAGTCTTGTTTTTCTAACTGTAATTCTTTTGTAAATGGATTTATTAATTGATTATTATCATTAAAGAAAAAATCTCCTTTGACTTCATAAAATTTACCATTTATAATAAAATCTGGCTTATATTTATGCTCTTGCCCGTCTTTAATATAAGTAAATGCAATTTTTGGATGATATTCAAACTCATTCTTACTAGACTGTAATGCATTATATAATTCATATTCCCAATGAGAATCGAAATATATATCATTATAATAAAAACCATACGTTGTATGTGATTGTATATTCGGATTTTGTCCTGGATTCCTATAACCAGTTTTTTCATAATATGTTTGTTGACATTTAGCAAGAGACTCTGGATTCGACCAGTTATGATAATATCCTGTTTTTTGAAAATATTCTTCAGAACGTTGTTTTAAATGTTCTGGATTTTTCATATTATGTGTATAACCTGTCTCTTTAAAATATGTATCTATACATCGTTGTCTTGATTCAGGATTTGACCAATTATGATAATATCCAGTTCTTTGAAAATATGTATTTTGCGTTCGATTTCGAACATCTTGTTTCCATTCATCTGAATGTGAATGCCAAGTTTCTGCAGATGCTTGTTTTGACTCTTCGCTTTGTCTTGCACATAATGAACAACAATAGCGCCTATAGCCATAAGTAAAATTTACAAATTTTGTTTCTTTACCGCAATTTTTACAGATATTTTCATCGTTTTCTTTTAGATATTTATCATAATATTCTCTTGAATGTATATTATGTTTAATTAATAAGTGTGTAGAAATTCCTAATGCTTTTATTTCTTTATGACAAAATTTACATTCTATTATATTATGTCGTATTATATTAAATTTACTTATACTCATTAAAAAACTCCTACCTAATTCTTGCCCAATTAGATAGGAGATAATACGATACCGTATTTTTTAAAATTTTCTACTATTAAAAGGGCAAGTTTTAATAATACTTATATTAATATTTATAATACTTGCCCTATAATTTTTTACAGCATGCCTGTTATAACTGTGATAACTTTATACTCTTCAGGCCATAATCCCTCTTAAGGTTTGGATCAATATAATCACTGAGATAAGTACAAACGGAATAAATTATATTTACTTGCCGCTCAGTAAACATAAACTTACTATTGATTACCTTATCGCACCACCACAATAACTGATTTCCGTTTTCTTCCGATGTAGCAGCCCAATCTGCACACATTTCATAAAGGAACGTATCATTCATTTCCGTACAATTTATTCCGGTAGATTTATAATCTCCCTCACCCCAATATTCACAATGATGCGGATTGGATTTGATATGTTCCATAACTACAGCATTAATCTGTTGCTTTTCTTCTTGGGTAAGTTGTCTATCTCCGCAATATCTCAGGGATTGTCTTACAAGATTATCGTAATTAAGCTTGTCCAAATCATGATTCATCACCCGCTCGATGTCAATATCTTCCATTGGAATTTGTTCATTTTCTACTAGGATATTGTAAAAATATTTCACCCGATCAATGTGGTCTTGTATTCGTTTCTTGCAAGTAATCAACAAATTATCATTGACATTTTCTATAGTCATAGCATGCCCAACAATGCCCCTTCGTTTTCGACGTCTTTGACACGTTTTACCATGTCGTATGATAACGTATCTTTATGTCGTTCTTTATAATCTAAAATCGCCGAATAATTATCTTTGAAAAACCGTATATGGTCATTGATAAACCAATATAATTTACTCAAATGCTCCATACAAAACCAGTCATAAAATTCATCTTTAGTTACGCTGAACTGAAACATAAGAAAGGCTGTATTAAAATAATCGTCTGGAACATCTGTCATGAAAACTTCAGCAGTTAAATACTCTCGTTCTGCTGTCCATAAGATTCTAAAATCATTGAATTTAAATAATATGCAGTTATTTACGTCATTGTTATGACTATATGAATAATCAATCCAATGTCGGTCAGCATATTCCGGTAAGACGGTATGTAAAATATGAGACTGCCAATCACTTAGCATTTTAATTTCACAACTCATAGTTTATCAATTTCCATTTCGGTTCTGATATTTTCCAGATAATAGTTTACTTTCTCAACAAATAATTCAACGCTTCCACATTCGCTGAATTTGACTTCCTTATCTTTATATTTAAAAATCGGGTTATTCGACGCAAAAATATACGAATTCCCAAATTTGCTATTCGGTCTCCTGTAAGCTCGTTCCGGTAAATTTTTATACTTACGTCTAATATCGGTAAGTAACTTTCCCAGAAAAACAATATCTTTTGAATAAGGCGAACCGATAAAGAGTAGACGTTCCGGACTTACTTCGAGACAATTGTAACGTACTTTAGAAAATAACCGGGATTCATATCGGATATACGGAATATCTACTAGCGGGACAAATTTTTTCACTTTGTCTTTTCCTGCGAAGCCGATTTAAGGCTACGTTCTGTCATATCTTTAAGTTCTTTTACATATTTCGGATAACGCCTTTCAAAATCGGCATCCGGTTCCCAAAGGTCGTTCATATTACCGAAGTCGTCACGGATATACATGGCCATTGTATTACTATAGTCTTCTTCTATAGACGGGCTATCCTCTACGTTACAGCACGGAAAAGCTTCGACTTCGCCATGTACATTATTGATAAGATCCTTGAACTTGAATTCGATATTACCGTGTACATAGTTAATCTTGAAACCTGTAACCTTGAACTGCTTCTTGTTCTCCAGCATATCCTCGTACAGATTCTTAAAACCCAAAAGACAAGTCTGGGCATATTTCATATATCTCTTACGAACCTCTGTGGCGTGCTTTTCGCAGACCATTCGCATGTCCTTTAAAATCGCTTTCTGTTTATCTGACATCTTAGCCATTTTTCTTCTTCCTTTTCTGTACAATGAACGGTTTAAATTCTTCAGGCAATATATTTTTACTGTCAAGTATTTTAAATATACCGCCAAAATTTTTCAAAACCCTTTCCTTGATTTCATCAAGTTTTGCAGGAACAAGATTATTAATTTCGCCTTGTTCAAACAATTCTGTTATTTCCTGATAAATTCCAATAGAATCATGGAGCGATTTGCATTCCCATAAATCCATAGAAAGATTAAACATCGTTAACTTTCTATAAACTGTACCATCTGAATATGCTTTATACCCATGGTCTTTTATTATATAAAAATAATTGGTACAATTTTTATCCACCGCTGTTCCGTCTACGATTTTATACCATTTACCGGCAAGCGACTCGGTATCTACCGGAAGATCTGCGGATTTTTCAAGCTGCTTAATTCGTGCCTTTATATCACTGATTTCTGCAGTTTTTTCTGCCAAAGATTTCTGCGCCGTTGCGAGCATTTTTTTCGCCTCGACAATCTGTCTTGAAATATCATCAACCAATATCTGTTTTTCTTCTTTTTTCTTCTTAGCCATGATTATTTCTTCTTCTTTGCTAACAATTTATCCAAGTCTTCCCTGATATTCGTATTTTTCTGCGGTTCAGTACCTTCGAATTCAGAATAGACGACAGTATTCCCAGGATTTACATCACCACCTTGGTTTTCATTATTTTCAAATTCTTTTTTAAATTCTTTAAGAATTTTCTTTGCAGCTTCCAACCTAGGAATATAAACGCCGACTTCATACCAGCCGTCATATGTACAGACTCGAGGTTTATTAGAATCTGACATCCAGCTATTATTCCAGCTATCATAACCCAAGCGCAAATGACGTTCCATATTATAAGTAACACGGCGCCATCTCGGATGCCACAAATTCCAAATCGACGGCTTGTCAGTACGGTATTCAACTACATAGAAATCCTCTTTTAAGAATTCTTCCTGAATATTTCCATCATATGTATTGGAATTAACCGGACATTTTCCGATTTTTACAATTCTATAATCTGCCATCTTAGAAACCGTAATCCTTCTTGTCGCCTACCGGATATTTCTGACCAGTGAATTTTTCGTATTCTTCCCTTACAGCATGGAACTGCTTGATAGACTGCTTCAGATACTTCCTGAATCGCTCTACGGAGCCCGTAGAATGGAATCTTCCGCCTGGCTCGATATAATTGCTATCCTTACCGTCCGCGGTCTTCTCGTGCACGAAATAAGGGTTTTCGTTGAGTATAATCATAGTACGACCCTTATCGGACTTGTAGATAGAAACGACTGGCCAGTAGTTAGCCGAAGCCTGGTCGATACCGTAATCCTTATAATCCCAGAAAATCTCGTCGTCCCCGATATTGCCGAAAGCGCCGCGATAGTCGCGTTCCTTCTCGTTGTTGTAATCGAACAGATTATCACGAACAAGGCCAAAACCTTCGCAAATATCTTCTACCCATGCAATGTTAATCGGTGTAAATGTATTCTTCATATCTCTAAAACTCTCGTCTTCAATCCAAAAATGCGGATTAAATCCGCCTCCGCAATCTCTTTCCTGTTCAGCTTCAAAATATGCCTGGTCTGCACAATACTTTGAACAGAAATCAAAGTCATCGCTATGCATTCCGCGGCTCTTATGAAACCAGTGACCGCAATAGTGGCAAATGTAATAATTCCTGATGTGTCCCATATCTTACCCGTGTCTGATATTTCCGCACATAGTGGAAACGTTACCTTCAACGTCACCACCAATTTCAATGTTTCCAGCCATCGCCTTGACATTACCCTCGACGTCACCGTGAATTTCAATATCGCCTGCGGAAGAAGTAACGTCACCTTCGACATCACCTTCGATTCTTACGTTATTGACATTCTTGACCGTACCGCAGTCACCCTGGACAACGATAGTAACAGTCTTACCAGTACAGTTAAAAGTCTTACTTCCTGCAGTAATCGTATTTCCGTCATAACGAATATCAGAAGCATTCACTTCTTCACCGTCGATTGTTACATGGGCGTCGCTGTTAAGTCCGCTAAGAATATTATCTGACATAGTTTCCTCTTTTTCATACAATATAGAAAAGGATTGACTCTTCGTCAACCCTTAAATCGCAAGTAATTCTACTTCAGTTTGTAAATCTTTTTGCCATTGCAGATATTCATACGGCATAGTGTCCATTTCGTGATTCGGTATTCCTATTGAATTCTGGATAGCATCCTTCGTAATTAACGGTTCCCATTTTTGAAAATACGGTATAAATTTCAACGTCAAGTCGATTGTTTCTTTCAACTTATCAGCGGTGAGCCAACCGAAAAACTCCGTATCTTTATATTCGAACTGATACATTAAAACCGAATTTCTAAAAGTCTTATGTTTGGCTGCATAATCAGGCTCGATATAGTATGCACGAATATCGATTGCGTTTCTGTCTACTCTCCACTTGAAAGCAATCTCGAAACACGGCCCGAGGATTTCAACAGAATCGCTTGCCGCAGACGGATAAACACGCATATGGCTCATATAGTAAGTATTACCATAAACAGCCATAAACATATCTTTTATACGATGTGCAAATTCTGAAAAATCAAAATAAGACATAGACATTAACAGACATAGCCTTCTGCGAATTTTCCAGTAACATTATCCTTAAGAATCTTCGGAATAATGCAACCTGCCTTAGTTATAATAACTTCATGACCGATTTCAAGACCGAGAGCCTCGATACATGCGACATTGGCGAGGCTTGCACGCTTAACGGTAGTTCCGCAAAGTTCGCAAGGTTCGCAGATTGCAACCGGAGTAAGAGTTCCATTCCTGAGAGACCATTCAATATCGATAACTTTGGTCGTAGCGAGTTCATACTTCGGCTTCAAAGCGATAGAATACTCAGGAAGATAATTAGTTTCCAAGTCTTCGTAATCGATGTCAGAAGTCTTCCATACGATACCGTCAATATCGTAATCTCGGTCCTGCTTCCAGACCTGTTCCATAAGGTCGATAGCCTTCTGACCGTTCATAGACTTAAGGTCATAAATCGTATACTCAACAACATCGAAACCCTGTGACTTCATCCAGTCGAGCATATCGACCTGTGTAGCGAAACGAGCATAACGATTACGGGCTTCATAAACCTTGACATTGAGCTTATCGCATTCGGCACCGTCGAGATGCTTCATAATACCAGAAGCTGCATTTCGACAATTCTTATACTGAGGGAAATACTGTTCACGGACAGAACGGTAAAGGAGAATTTCACCACGAATAGTTCCAGTATACTCATCCTTAAGTTTCTTCGGAACATTTCGCATACGCTTGACGTTTTCAGTAATATCGTCACCGGTTTCACCGTCACCGCGAGTAATTGCCTGAACGAACTTACCGTTTTCATATTCAAGGGCGATAGAACAACCGTCGAGCTTCAACGGGGCGACAACATATTCATGACCAGCCATTCGGCACTTGTTGAACCACGTGTCCATTTCAGGAGCCGTATTGGCCTTATTCTGAGAACCCATGATAATCGAGTGTTTCGCCTTGGCAAAACCGTCGGTATGATCCGAACCGACAACCTTGAGAAGTTCAGAATCTGGATATTTGGTTTTCAGTTCATCCCAGAGTGCATCGAATTCGATGTCGCTCATGATAGGAGAGTCAGAGTTATAATAGGCATCCTGTGCCTGACGGAGTTTTGCTTCAAGTTCGTTCTTATTCATGTCATTAATATAGCAAAAACTAGAGGACTTGTCAACCCTCTAAATCAGAAATAGCCCCTACAGATTCGCAATAATTCAGAGTAGCGGCATCAAAAGCTCGCATCTTAATTCCATCAATTTCTATTTCCGCATTTTCGTCAATAAAAAATTTTCGACCTTGTGAATCCAGTGCTTCGTACAATCCCAAATTGTAAAGAATAGCAGTTATTGTAGCTTCTCTACCATAAATCGTAATTTTGACATTCGTCTTTGTATTCATACCTCTATCCGTCAAGCGAATCCAGTATATTCAATGTTCTACAGGACTGAATAAAAGCGTTCACGTCGCCTTTGTTATCCATCCTGTAATCTACGCCTTCCATTTCGATAACCATATCAAGTGTAGGCAATATAACTATATCGTTGTCACACTCGATATAAGTAATGACTTCCAAATCTTCGTAATTATTACTGCTCGTAGAAATCTTAACTACGTTAAATTCTTCACCGTCTATCTTTATCCTAGCCATTTAAATCATCCAATGCAAGTTCTGTCATAATTTTATTATAAAATAATTCTAACTCACCGTTTTTATTAAAGTCATACATTTTACCGTTATATTTGACATACCGAATATACATCGGACCAAGCGAATAACGACAAAATGTCGTTGTTCCAGACTTCGATGCATATAAATATAAACCATATATCCTTTGTTCATTTCTCCACGCTTCGCAGGAACGAACATAGTAAGTATAGTTTTTTCCACTGGCCAATTTAAACCTTACTGATGTACTCATAATTTTTCCAGTGCAAGCTCTGTCTCAATCGCGTTATAGAACATCTCGGCGTCATGTTCTTTCTTAAAATCATATGTTCTTCCGTTATACTTAACTTCAGTAATGTCGCCATAATCATTTATCCATGCTTGTCTAATTTCAGAAGGATCCGACTTTCCGTCCCATTTTGGTTTCGGATAAATACGTTTAACGCTCAAACACACGCCGAAAATTCTTTCTTTTCTGCCTCCGCCGCCTTCGACAGAAGATGAACAGTCGATTACCTGATACAGTTTCGGAATCTTTTCGTATTTCGTTCTGAACATTACCTTAATCATAAACACTCCAAAGCTAAATCCGTCGAAAGTTTCTGATACAGGACTTCAACCTCGGTCTCATTGTGCATATCGTATTTCCTGCCCTGATAAGTAAGCTTATTTGCCGGCATTCCTACACAGACCCAAATATCTTCAATCAACGGTTGAATTATTATTGTATTACTTGTTCCCCAAACTTTTTCTGATTTTTTATGAGACGGCGGCGGAGTAAATTTTGACTTAACCACCGCTCTAACCTTTAAGGAGACTCCTTCCAAAACATCTCTTTGTGCAGTAAATGAAAAACGTTTAATCGTATTACAACGTAAAACTTGATAATCGGCATGATTTATTGTTACTCGTATCATTTCAAATCCTCTAATGCGATTAATGTATTGAACGTCTGAATAAACGCGTCAACGTCATAGGCAGAATTCATATGGTAAGTCTTTCCGTTCATTTCTATCCTTTGGTTCGGATGAGTCAAAAGAAAACCAATTGTTCCATCTTCATTGACATAATCTATAGAATTAATTTTGTTTGACGGACAATCTTCAATACCATAAAAAAATCTTTCGTCGGTCATATTAATACGTATAGCATTATGTACTACATCATAAACTTTAATCGGTATCATATCTGGTCCAATAAGTACAAAATATTACAATGTTCTTCAAATTTAATATTATCCCATTCATTGGCTATATTATATTCGATATTTTCAATTTTTACAATGGCTTTTTCAATACCAAGTAAATGAGTACAGTCAGCTGTTTCACTCACTTTATAAACTATGCCTGTTACATGCTTTCCGTTAAACGACTTAAGCAATTTCGTAACATAGACAGTTCTCCAGAAGTTATCCTTATTACGTTTCAGTTCCATTTTAATCATAGATTATCCAATGCCTGTACTGTCAAAAACGCATTTTCAAACATTTCATTTTCTGCACTATCACCGATTCTGAACCTATGGCCGTTAAATTCTACCCAAGAATACGCGTTGAAACAATACACAGAATCATCGTACAACAATACGCCGTCAACAGTCTTACTGTTGAAACCTTTCAATATCATCTTTACAAGCATATCGACTTTATCGATTTTCATTGGATAGAACTTATTCATCCCGCCAAATCCTCAATAGACTGAATGGTATCAAATGCATGTTGTAATTCTTCGTCATAGCCTTCACCGATAGGAAATTCAACACCATTAATCTTTACTTTATAAACACCTCGTAAAGAAAGCTTTGTTTCTTGACCCTTATGATTCAATACACAAATACTCGTAATCAAATCATAAATACTGGTACGAATAAACTTAGTCGCCTTAACGTTAAGTTCGTATGTATGCTTTTCATCTGTAGACTGATAAACTATTGTCATCGGAATCGGTTCAGAAATCATATCAATGCCCTTTCTATTTCAATTTCATCAATTTGAGAATCCAGCCAGAGTCGAGACTTCATATAATCATCGCCAAATTTCTTGTACATGTCATATGCAAGGATAGCCATCTCAGAATGTATAGGTTCTTTGAAATACGGTTCTGAATATGTCTTCGGCATTATGCCAGTATTCCATATTTCTTCTAATACCTGAGCATAAAATTCATTACAGCGATAATCGTCAATACAAAACTTTGCGGCAGTATTTGAAATTTCGTTCATAGCAGAGTCGTTATACTTATATTCATGTCCCATTTTCTTTTCTAATTCCAGAATATGAGTATAATAAGTATATCTCGCAAGCTGAACGATATAACGACGAAGATCATCTGATATTGGGTCCATATTCACAATATAGAAAAAGGGCCGACTTTCGTCAACCCTTATTTAAGTGAATCAATAGTATAGAGTTCAGTAAATAGGTTTCCAAACGCAACCTGTTCGTCATGGTTCCACAATCTGAATGTATGACCGCCAAGTTCGACAACTTCTGTAAGTTTTAGCGGCATATATGACAGTTGCGGTTTCGACTTATAATATGCTCCATAAACCTTATCCTTTTTATTTCGAGACACAGGTGCAGGAGTATATGCGAAAGGCTTTTTAAAATATATTCCGCCAATCTGGTTATAAACACGTGTTGTCGGCCATTCAAAGATTAATTGTGAATTCCATTTAATCTTTGTAACGTTCTCAATAACCTTATTGTCGATTTTTACACTTACCATGGACGTCACCCTTATAGAGTTTCTTCAGTTCACGATTTGTCTTCATCCAGAGATCCGGACGAACACGGTCGATAGAACCGAACTTGATAGCGTTAATAGCGATACCGATATACTGCTTGCACTTGTATTCCGTTGCAACTGCCACGGCTGTCTCATAACGAGTACGGGCGTCTTCTATACCGGAAATTCGAGTTACAATACCCTTGACCTTTTCCAAGGCTTCAGCATAGTAACGCTCGACAATTCCGACATATTCACGCATGCCGACCAATTCTTCAGGAATGAACTTAACGTAGTCAATATCGACCACACCAGTCATACAGTCGAAATGGTCACGGATAGACTTGTACGTAATGCAGTTAATACGCTTGAACATCTCGATATATTCATCACCCTTGACCTTCAAACGGAACTTAACCGGATAACCGTTGATAGTATGTGCGGAATTAAAAGCCAATACATAACCTTCATAGTTAAGGTCAAGCTTCTTAGCCTGTTCTACACAGTCCTTCAGATTCTGATAACCAGTAATGATTTCCGTTACAGGTACGCCGATTTCCTTAGCCAACTTTTCAAGGTCAGCTCGCGGATATTCAAGATGGGTCGCATAGAAAGCACTGAGCAAAGTCAAGCCTTCGTAATCGTAATGAACCACATGAACGTCGTCCTTATTTGTACATTCGAAACAGTATGTTTCTCCGCCAATAAGCTTGCTTGCGTCTACATGTTCGTCAAACCACTTCTTAGCCCAGATTGCCTGTTCAGAATAAAAGCTTCCCGGAGTCTTCAAAACCCATTCATCCTTATACTTGAAACAGATAATCAGAGAACCGTCAATCTTGTTAGTCGCCAAAAATGAACCGGCAATGTTCGGTTCGAATTCCTTAAAACGGCTGATAATCTTTCCGGTCTCAGCATAGGTTCCGTCTTCTGCAAAGATTTCAGAATAATTGAAGAACTTGTCGAACGGATGTGCGACAATCTTACCAGTCTTCTTTTCGAAAACAATACCGCGACACTGCATAGTCACCTTGTCCCAGTGACCTGCATAAGTCGTAGCAAGGCTATACTTGAAACCTACCAAATCTTCAGTTTCATGCTTGGTAAGCCAGCCCTTACGGACATACCAATAACACTTCTTCATGAAAAGCCAAGACTTAAACGCCTTCCACTTTTCGCCTAAATTGAATTTGATTCTGTAGTATAAGTTAATCATAGCTCCTCTATTGCAAATGCTTCTTCCAAAGCGTCTGCCAACATTTTTCGTTCTTCGTCTTTACTGACGTTAAAAGTTAAACCGTTATAGTCTACATAGTGGTTCTGCATCCAACCATGTATATTACTTGTTCCCCAAAGGTCAATCAATTCCGGTAAATCATATTTGTTTTCTTCTGGCAACCATCGTTCGACTGATAAAACCGGATGAACCATGAAACTATCCTTCGGAGTGAAGTCAAATCTACCGTTATGATAAAATCCCCGAACTTTATACTTTTCATCGCTAACCCTTATCTCTATCATGCGTAAAATATAGTTAATATTCTACGTCTGTTAACCCTCTAAATTTTCTATCGACATTTCTGTCTTTAATGCGTCATACAGCATGGCCCGTTGCGGAGGAAAACACATATCATAATTTCTGCCCGCATATTCAATCGACTGCAAATCCCTGTTAGTAAGTTGTAACTCTTCCGTACCGTAATAAGTAGACGTTACCTGAACACCGTTTACCGTAATTACACCGTCGACTTGCTTTGCGATAATTTCAGGAATCCATACGAAGTCATCTTTTTCCGACAATGATTCATATTGATGCAAAAAACCCAAGACTTCGTAGTTTCTTCCAGACTTTAAAAATTTGATTATTGCCATTTTTACTCCAACTGGTTAATTGCAGTGACCATATTAAAGTTATGCTCAATCATCGACATGATATGCCTGACATACTTATAGAAATCAGACATTTTTGGACAACGCATATCAAATTCAGGTTCCTTAATTTCATATCTCTCATTGCCAAAGATAAGTGTATCGTTTATGAAAATATCCATCGATGCGTTTACTTCTTCGGGATCAGTATCAGTAGTCACTGGATATGAAATATAAGTATACCAGATTTCGAATAACGGAACACGGTCAATAAGGCACGGATTATAACACCAATCCGAAATATCCTCATTATCTTCGCATTCATCGACTACACACTTGAAATTGATATTATACGAATTCTTGATGTATTCGTACTTATTGTCTGCGCCGCGTATTACCTTAATGTTCACCATATTAACAATATAGGAAAAAGACTGACTTTTGTCAAGCCAGTCTTTTAAAACAAATAGGTAAATTATTTTTTACAGAACACCGAGCTTCTTAAGTTCACGAATTGTAGATTCTGTAAGATCATCCTTGACAGGAGCAGATTTCTTAACAGTTTCAGGTTTCTTAATTACAGATTCCTTTACAATATTGTAACCGGCCTTTCTAGCGACACGAACCGCTTCATTGAAATCGTCCGTATCAGCAAGAGTAACATCTTCCTTGTTCTTCCAGTAATTTGCAGTTTCCTGGTCAAGCTGGTCAACGAGGAATGTCGTAACTTCGTCAAAAATCTTCTTCAAGGTTCCGATAGTATAGCCGCGGTTGAAAACAATCTTGAACTTGTCATAGAATTCCTGGAGAGTTCCGTCGAACGCACCCTTCTGGCCGACGTGGAACTTACGGTTAAGCTGGTTCATGCAATACTGATAGCACTGGCGGACCTGTGCCTTATCGACCTTACCAACACGATTCTTATCGACCGCACCATCTTCAGCTGCAATCGCAACAATACGGCGAAGAGCTGCTGCTGGAATAGCCGCAAATCCGATAGAACCGCCGCCATTTCCGCCATTTTCGCCGGAAGCGACACGACGTTTTTCTTCGGCTTCAATCTGGTCAATAACCTTCGGATTATCGAGCGCTGCCATGATACGCTTCAATTCCTTAGTAAGAGGCGGTTCTTCACCCGGAGCGAGAAGCTTACGGCCGAGCATCTTACCGACTTCCTTGGCAACATAGTAATAGAAGTTTTCAAAATAATACATTGCCTGATCGGATTCAAGAATAGTTGCAAGGCGTTCGAGAGTTTCCTTAGAAAGCGTATATTCCTTTCCAACCTTCTTAGCACGGTGCCAGTCCCAGAATTCTTCAATAGCCTGTTCCGGAGAACCTTCCCAGTTGTCCATCAAGAACGGCTTAAGAATACGAAGCACAGTATCATAATGACGGCCAAAAGCCTGTTCTGCAGTTTCGCCTTCAACCGTTTTGTCTTTATTCTTTACCCAATAAACGAGAGAATCAAAACCGCCTTCATTTTCAATCTCTTTCACCGCTTCGCGATCGGCTTCATGCTTTGCCCTATAGTAAGTCCAGAACCAATCAATAAGATTATCCGCTTCGTCCATATTGTCTTCAACAGAGAGTCTATCTGTGTCCAAGTCGATATTATTCTTGTTAGCGACGTTGATAATAAGATATTCAAGCTGAGCCTTCTTCTTGGAAGTCTTCAAACTCGGACTAATATTAAGCTGCTTTGCAACAGTGTCCCAATCCAAGCCGTATTCTTCAATAAACTTGCTAAGCCTGTTATACGTCGGGTCTCCGTCCTTCTTAAGGAAATCTGTAAGAATATACAAGAGGTTTTCAAGTGAATTCTTACCGAGAGTACGGTCAGAGGCACGAGACATTTCTGTCAAAATATAGTCTTTAAACTTCATTAATAAACTCCTTAATTATTTTATATTATTTATAAGAAAAGCCAGCCTTATTCAGGCCAGCTTTAAGGAATAATAATATGAAAGCTCTAGTAAACAACTACATGCACATTGTAGAGATACTTTTCAACGATTCCGACTAATTTTTCGAACTTGATTTTTTCAAGCGTAGTAATAATTCTCGGATTTTCGTTTTCGGTATACTTAGTCGGATGTTTCCAAAGGTTACATTTCTGAATTTCTTTTTTAGTCTTAATGAAATTTATAACCGTTTCAAAACGTTCTTTAGTCAAATACTTTCTGACATTCTTACACATATCTTCAAGAGTATCGGCAAGCTCCTTGGCCTTATCCTTACTCGTCATAGCAAAGAACCAGAAAATCGCATGGTCCTGAATCGGCTGGAAATCACAGCTGATGTCATAGGTAAGCCCGCGTTTTTCGCGAAGCTCATTAGTCATCGGACTAGAACGGCCGAACGTAAGCATATGAGAGGCAATAAGAAGATACTGGAAATCAGAACGCTTTAGCACCTTCTTTCCGTAAGCATATACTTGAGCCTTATCACCCTTAGCAACCGGCATAATTTCTTTCTTTGTCAATTTAAACTTCGGAGAGACCTGCTTAGGAAGTTCCGTACAATATTCAATATTCTTGAATTCCGTCCATTCCTTGCCGACTTCAACAATTCTTAACGGATGCATGAATACGTCTTTATACATCTTCTGTGCATCTTCATAAGTAAAATTCTTAATATCTTCTACAAATCCACCCGGTTCAACCAGATTATAAAACTTATAAAAGTTATTCAAAATATTTCCGTCAACCGGATCGTCATAACAGTCTGTAATTTCCTGAATAACGATATTCTTTTCGGTTTCGAATTCTTCCCTAGTAATAGAATCAAACCCGGACAATAAATCACTTACAAGCTGCTGCTTAAATTCTCTAGGCAGTTTCTTTTCAAGCCCTTTAAAATAGAACTGCACATAGTTAAAACAAGTTTCGGCATTAAACTCAATACAATCGTTAAGGAAACGTTCTTCGTATTTATCAACCAGCTTACAAATAAGATGTTCCATCAAATGCGATACACCATGCTTTCCTTCCGGTTCATAAATTGAACCTGCCGGATATACCAATGTAAGAGATGTAAATTCAGATTTCTGTTGCGCCCTGTGAATATAACCAGAAAGTATTTTAGTCATTATAAACCCAATTTTTTCTTTAATTCCTTGTCGTGTTCTTCGTCATAATCTTCTTTCATAAGAAACTTGCGAATTTCGTCGACTGACATGTTTGTAATATCTACATCGTCAACGAACTGTGCAAGAAAGTCTTTATCGAAACTGAATGAAGACTCATAATATGCAAAATTCTTTACTGATTCTGACTTATTGGTATCTTTATATTTAAATCCAGCATCAATCCACTTATAATTATCTTTTTCAACTATAGCAAAGGATTCCGGATTTTTAAATGACCGGTGCAAGAACATATTGAAATGTTCTATGTCTTCTTTATGTTGCGGATAATCTTGCAACAATTTTTCAATAATATACATTGAACTATGACTCCATAATCTTTATGTATTAAATATAACAATTTTACGACAAGCCGTAAACCTATTATAAAAATTCTGAAAAAATAAAAGAACCGGGAGTTACCCGGTTCTCCGAATGCATTCAGAAGATCTTATTAGACCTTTCCGCCTTTGGCCCAAGGTGGTACATTCTTCGGATTTGTTTTTTCTGCCATATATTATCCTCCAATATAATATTTATAAGAAAATATAAATAATATGTGAAAGACGGTAAAAAACATTATAAATGTTCAGAATTTGAACTATTCATAGCCTTTCTGCTAATTCTTTTTTGTGTCTTTTCGCTCCTGCGACTTATTTGACGCACCGAGTAACGAAAGATATTTTTCGCCAAATTGTAATTTTTCATACAACATACGAACCCAGTTATCCTGGCTGACTACAGTCGATTCCCACTGCTTGAAATTACGTCTCCAAGAAGCTCCTTCCACATGAAGATACGGCTTATTATCCCCAATGTCGGCACAGATACCACCTGCTGCAATAACGTCTTCATACATCGTCGACCCTGCATCATAATAAAAACCCTTAGGGTCACGCGGAGAGTTCAACAAATCGGTTTTGACAAAAGACTCGCTGCCAGAAGCCTTGATACGTTCAAAATCGACAAACTTGATATTATGTTTCTTCAGGAATTCGACATCGACATAACAATACCAAGGATGTACTCGCTTATGAATATGATAGCCGCCACGATCACCGCAAATATCGCCATAAAGCTGAATATTCTTCGATTTTACGAAACTGATAAACCTTGCTGGGTCAGAAACGCAGAAACAGTCAGAATCGAGCAATAACGCATATTTAGTATTGACTTTTTCAAGCGCAGCATTCATCGAATCAGCGTGTAAACCGCCAGGATTGTTTATATAGGCGATTTTATACTCGTTCAGCATTTCCCTATTGGATTTATAATCCATCGGGCTGTTTTCGAAAATCAACAGGTTTTCCTTCGTAAACCCGTATCGAGCGAGCTGGTGCAGACAGAGCTTGAATTCCTTGTTAGCCTTATATGAACAGATAACAACAGTTAAATCTTTAAATTCGTTTCTCATATATTTCCTTCACAAATTCACGTTTAAATATAGCAAATTTTGATATATTTATAAAACATCGAAAATTTTCCAATTTTCTTAAACATATAAATAAAATAAGGCGATTTCGAGGGTTTAATGGCATATACACTAAAATATTGTTACGAAATCTATGACTTCTTCAACCAAGATTTCTTCGTGGAAGAACTCGGGCAAAAACTAGGCCCGTGTCAAATCATAATAGACAAAAAAGAAGCCGAAAAAATTTTCGACATAAACAATTTTGATACAGCATCCGGCTTATCACTGACTTGGGAAGGTAAAAACTATATCTGGCTCAATAAATACCTGTTCGAAAATAAAAAACTACTGTTAAATACGATTCTTCATGAAATGATACACCTGTATGACAATCTTATCAACCCGACTATCAGGAAATATCGTTCTGGCCACGGCGCATTCTGGACGAAAACCGCAAAATATGCGACCGCGCTTTACGGAAAACAAATCGGCGCGATTGCCCGTTTTACGGATGCGCATGAATCAGAACGCCTTAAGCATTATAAAATGATGAAACAGACGAAAACCCTGTCGAACGTATTTCTTGTCAAGCTGTCGTCATGGGAACTCGTCCCAATCAAAGACCTTACAGACGAGCAAATCGAAATCCTCAAAGGTACAGATATTATCGGAATCTATAAGGTAAAACCGGGTATCGAACAAACCGAAAAGAACAGAGTCCAGCACTATGCAACGTTTCAGTCTTTGATGGAAGATATTGAAGGCGGATTAACAGAAGAGGAGGAAGAACTTTTCTCCCACCTCAAAATTGACGTCGCTAAAGATACAACAGTAATCTGGCTTCGCCGTAAATAATTATTTTCCAGGGCACGGGTTTCGATATTTAATAAATCGATACCTATTGTCGGTCACTGCATCCATGGCTTCTTCCGTATAGGAAATGAAGCCTTTTTTCTTCATAGCGACTACGTTGGCGACGATTTCTGCAATAGCCTGCTTCTGCTCTTCGTCAGTCGGAATAGTTACGCCGACTGGAACACCGTCATTAATATATTCCGTATGGTCCTCAGCCTGTTCGTCGAGATAGATTGTCGCAGGGATTTGGTCACTGTAGCATCCAAAGATTTTTCTTAGCGTTTCAAGTATCATTTTTACCTCACTTATAATTCAATATCACTTAATATCATTCTTTCCAGATGTACCGGAATAGAGGACAACGGAGTAAGATTATCCTCGTTGATATATCTATAAACTTGTAAATTCCCCTTTATGTAAAAATATTCGAATAATGCCGCTTTGTGCATTATCTTAAGGCACAAGGACGATGTTTCAGGGGTTTCATTAAAAATGGCGCAAGTAACTTTTGCAGCGATTTTTTCAAATACAGATTTTACTTCTGAATAACGAGCGTCAAATGAATTAAAATCTGTATTTGAAAAAAT
>Ga0265298_10001992_pt1 | contig 29421 bp, 25 predicted proteins | sample AusTroGonzalo_MG_3_FD_193486 | JGI IMG/M metagenome (GOLD analysis project Ga0265298, IMG submission 193486) | Bovine rumen microbial communities from tropical cattle in Woodstock, Queensland, Australia - Gonzalo_01 | ecosystem: Host-associated > Mammals > Digestive system > Stomach > Rumen ...
AAATGTTATCCAATGTCTAACAACTAAATTCCATCAAACTCATGAAAAGAATTATTGTCTCGTTTATTGTCATCCTTGCGTTTTGTCATGTCTCGGCTCAAACCCTCGATTCCATCGCTCACCATGTCCTTGGCTATTACGGGCCCAATGGCGGCGGACAAATGGAAAACGCTTTTCAGATGAGTGACGGCAGCGTTCTGTTCGTCCACAAGGAAGGCATTAACTTCGGAGGCGGCGGTGAAGGGGAGGTCGTTGGTCATGAATACTACAAAGTATCAAGGTATGGAGCTGTCATTTTGGACACCTTGTTCGTCTACGACAGCGACCCGCCCTTTTTTCTGTTCGCCAAAAACCCCAATGGAAACAACGACCTTCGTATAGGCATCGTCCGTGACACTGTGCGTGGAGGCAGTTTCCTCCAAATCCTCCCCTTCGACAGCGACTTGCGCTTCGACACGATAAACGAGGTTTTTGTCCATCTGACTGACAGTATCGTCTATGCTGCCTGGCACGGTTCCCTCATTAACCAACATAACGAGTTGGTTTCTCTTTATTATGCTCAGATTGATAATCCCGACCTGCATTTTGCCTGTTTTGGCCTTGATGGAATGTTAAAACACGAAAATGCAATCCCTTATGCTTCGCTTCAAATGGAAGTTTTCCTTGGAATAGAAGTCTACAATGAATCGCCGCTGGAATATGTCTTGTATGGACGCAGCCGCGATTACCAACTTATTGGCCAAATTTTCGACTCGCTTTTCCAGTTTAAAGAATCTTTTGCCATCACCGAAGAGTCTCTTCTTCCCCATGGTCATTATGCATTTGGTATAAACGAAAGCTTGTTAGTTGACGGCGATGATTTCATCCTGTGCAGCAGGTATCAAAAAAACACACAGAATAATGGGGTTTGCCTTGTCAGGTACGACAAGCACACTCTTGAAAAAAAGGATGTGGCATTGTTCCCGTCCGTGCCCATGATACCGAGTGGCACCTTGGGTTATGGTGCTTACCCCACGGGGTTAGGCAAGGATGCGGAAGGTGCTTTGTATTTTGCCTATAGTACGCAAAACCTCATGTTTACAGACAAAGGACAAGTCGCCGTGGCCAAGCTGGATGCCGATTTCAATGTGCAGTGGCAACGCTTCTGTTTGGAGCCGGAAGGCTACTATCGCAATGTGTCGGTCTTTGCTGTCCTCAACGACGGTGGCGCGGCCGTGGCCGGAGGGTATTGGTATCGCCCCGAAATCTTCATGCTCATCGTCAGCGACGACTATGATGGCATAGAGGAGCAGGGCTTCATCGTGCGCCCCTACACCTACTACCCCAACCCCGCCCAAAACGAACTCCACCTGCAATACTCCCCCGATGTAACGCCCAAAACCATAGAGCTTTACGACCTGCAAGGCCGCCTCGTGCGCACCCAGCGCAATGGCCTCGAAAGCCTCAATCTGCAAGGCCTTTCGGCAGGGCAATATGTGATGAAGGTGACATTGGAGGACGGGAAGGTGTTTTCGGATAAGGTGGTGAAGGAATAGTTACAAAACCCGTTTCAGCCAAAGCCGCAAAACGGGGTCGCCGATGATGTAGCCTTTCGCTGTCGGTTCTATCAACTCTTTGGCGGTAAGTGCTGTCTTTAGCCGAGCAATGTTCGATGGTGAACCGTAATCGTATTCTTCCCTCAAGTCTTTTTTGCCAAATTCGGTTGATTGTCCCGCCAAAACAGCCCTAAGGAAGTTGAGTTGATAACTGGTCAGCGATTGGGTCTGCTCAATGTAAACGATGGAATTTTGGTCAACCAAGTCGTTGAGGGCGACTTTCAGGATGTCTTCGGTCACTTCGTTTTCGGTCAAAAGTAAGGTATCATAAGCAAGTTGTTGTACGTAAGAAGACTGATACTCAACGCTTTCACACAATTGCTTCACGAGTTGCTCCGAGATGTGTTTCCCTTGTTTGGCAAAACCTTCCTGAATGTAAGGCAACCATGTTTCAAATGGAATGTTTTTCAGGTAAAGCAGTTCACCGAATTTGTAGAACGGGTAACTTTTCTTCTGGAACAGGTTGGTCATCATGTGCATTTTGCTTCCGTAGAGGCAGTAGGAAACGTTTTTCTGGTGTTGCCAAACCGTTCTCATGCGTTTTTGCACGCTTATGGAGTCGGGGAACTCGCCCACTTGCTGGAACTCGTCAATGCAGACAACAATGTGACAACCCTTGCGGCTCGCGATGATTTCGGGCAACGCAAGCACTTCTTCTGGCTGGTGGGTCTTGGGTGTAATGCCCAACGAAACGCCGTATTCGCTTTGCCCGTCAAGCGACAAGGAGATTTTTGGCACCAACCGTTCGATGAAGCCTTTGGCCAAGTCTTTCCACTCTTCCACCTTGGAGGCGGTTTGCTTCAAGACGGCTTCCGAAAATGCGTTGTAGAAGTCGTATTCGTTGCGGCAGGAGAAAATGTCCATCGTAACCACGACGATGTCCTTGGAATTGACCTTTGCCGCCACTTTATTGACCAACGAGGTTTTCCCCCAGCGTCGTGGCGAAATTAATATGGTGTTGATGCCGTACTCGAAATTGGCTGACAGGCGTTCCGTTTCCGCTTGCCTTCCGATGAAGTGGCTGTCCTCAACGGGAATGCCGAACATGAAGGGTTTATTGTCCATGATGCGATGTAATTTTTGCGTGCAAAGATACATCTAATTTTCATATTACACAAGTTTGTGTTACACAAGTTTGTGTTACACAAGTTTGTGTAAATCGTAAAATAATGATAACCAATTGTGTATAGGTAAAAATTTGGTTTAAATTTGAGAAATTATTTCCGTTTTTGGAGCGTTCAGAGTCCGTTTGTCTTGCTCCTAAAAGCATCAAAAAACCGAAAAAAGTGCTTGTTATCAAAAAAAGTCGTACCTTTGCCGCCGAAAACGAGTATTATTTATTCACTTAAAATTGAAAACTATGCAAGAAATTTTGAATGAAATCGTTCCGATTATCGCCGAAAAGCTTGGCGTTGACCCTTCGGAAGTTACCATGGAAGCAAGTTTCACTAACGACCTCGGTGCCGATTCATTGGACACCGTCGAACTGATGATGGAGTTTGAAAAGAGCTTCAACCTCTCCATTCCGGACGACCAACAGGAAAGCATCGTCACTGTGGGCGATGTCGTCAAACTCATCGAAAAGATGCGCGCTGAAAACAATTGATTTTCGGCAATTTAGAAACTAATAAACATCTAAATGGAATCGAAACGAGTAGTGGTCACAGGCCTCGGAGCCATCACTCCCATCGGAAACACTGTCAAGGAGTTCTGGGAAGGAGCGGTGAGCGGAAAAAACGGAGCCGGTGAGATTACCCGTTTCGATTCTGCTTTATTCAAGACCCATTTCGCCTGCGAGGTGAAAGGCTACAACCCCGACGATTATTTCGACAAGAAGACCGCACGCAAATACGACCTGTTTGCCCAGTTCGACATCATCGCTGCCGACGAGGCCATCGCCGACTCCGGCATTAGCCCCGAAAACACCGATTACGATAATGTTGGCATCATGCTGACTTCGGGCATTGGTGGTGTCAACCATTTCTTCAACGAAATGAAGGAGTTCTTCCAAGGCGACGGCACGCCGCGTTTCAGTCCGTTCCTCATCACGAAAATGATTGTCAACATGCCGGCGGGTGTGGTTGCCATCAAATACGGCTTCCGTGGTCCCAGCTATTCCACCGTATCGGCTTGCGCTTCATCGGCACACGCCATCATGGATGCCTTCGACTACATTCGTTTAGGAAAGTGCAAGGTCATCGTTACGGGTGGCGCAGGTGCGGCCATTGGCGAATGTGGCATTGGCGGTTTCAACTCCATGAAAGCCCTCTCGACACGCAACGACGATTATATGACAGCTTCACGTCCTTTCGACCTCAACCGCGATGGCTTCGTGATGGGCGAAGGCGCGGGTTGCCTCGTGCTTGAGGAATATGAACACGCCATCGCACGTGGGGCGAAAATCTATGCCGAAGTTGTAGGTGGCGGTGCCTCAGCCGATGCCTATCACATCACGGCTCCGCATCCCGAAGGCAAGGGCGGCATCCTGAGTATGCAACGCGCTTTGGACGATGCTGGAATCAAGCCTGAAGCCATCGACCACATCAACACGCACGGCACATCGACGCCGGCGGGCGACTTGGCTGAGCCTATCGCCATCAAGGAGGTGTTTGGTGAACATGCTTACAACATCAGCATCAACTCCACCAAGTCCATGACGGGTCACCTGTTGGGCGGTGCTGGTGCTGTGGAGGCCATTGCCTCCATCCTGGCCCTCAGAGATGGCATTATCCCGCCTACCATCAACCACTTCGACGACGACCCGCAAATCGACAGCCGTCTCGATTTCACTTTCAACAAAGCCAGAAAGCGCAACATCAACTACGCCTTGAGCAACTCTTTCGGCTTTGGCGGACAAAACGCCACCTTGATTTTCAAAAAGTTCCAATCCTAAGATGGCTCTTTCCTCCCTTTTTGTTCACCTCAACGCTGAGGACAAACGGCTTTTCGACTACATCCACAACATTTTTGGCTTTTATCCGAAAAACATCGCCTTGTATCGGGTGGCATTCACGCACAAGTCGATGTCGGAGGAGACGGTGGGCAACTACCACGTCAGCAACGAGCGCATGGAATACCTCGGCGACGCCGTGCTCAGCCTCTCCGTGGCCGACTACCTGTTTCGCACCTATCCCACCCAGCCTGAAGGTTTCCTTACTGAGATGCGTTCGCGCATCGTGAGCCGCGTTTCCTTGAACAAGCTCTCGCAAAAGCTCGGTTTCGAGGACTATATCAGGCACGCGCCAGATATGAGCAATTCGTTGAGTTTCAAGTCGGTGGGTGGCAATGCCTTTGAGGCGCTTATGGGAGCCATTTACCTTGACCGCGGCTTCGACTTCGCCAAGGAGATTATCGTCAATCGCATCATCCGCGTCCACATTGATTTGGATGAATTGCAAAACACCAATGTCAACTTCAAGAGCAAGCTGTTGGAATGGGCGCAGAAACGCAAGAAAACGCTTGTTTTCAAGCTGTTGGAAGAGATAGGGGAGGGCCACAAAAAGCAATATCATGTGCAGATTTTCATCAACGACAAGCCTTACGCTGATGGCATTGACCGTTCCATCCGTGGCGCGGAGCAGTTGGCGGCGGAAAAAACTTACAATATGGTGGCCCCCACCAATTGATGTTGTCGATTTTGGTGTATCTTTGCGGCATGAATCCCAAAGAAAAGAAAATAAAGATTGCATCGTTTGACGACACCATTGTCGTCGGAATCAACTCTGCTTTAGTCGATTACAAGCTGGCTTGGAACATCAACAACAAGCTTTCCCTCGACTTGATACGATATGACGACCTTATCTTTGAAGGGGCTCCATTTTCCTTTTTCTATTACACGGCAGGCGAAAACTACAATGTCTACAATCTGGTTTCTCTTGTGAACAAGGATAGGGTGCTGTATCCTTTTTCGCCGCGCCTCGACTATCTCCTGCTCATCCAAAACACCCTTTCAGCCGAGCGGCAAACCAACATTATGCGCAGCCTCCGCGAGATTGACGGGATAGGTCATGCCTTCGTGTTGGAGAAAGACAAGAACCTGCGTCAGGTGTTGGAGACCATCGCCGACTGTGAGCAAAAGATGATCGATAAGAAAAAGAAACTCAACGACATCAACGCCATACGCCAGAAGATGCGACAAAAAGAAGAGACGGCGCAAGCACCGTCTCCACAAAAGTAAAATGTCTCGTCCGTTGGCTTATCCGACGTGGATGTTGTCCTTCACCAATTTCAGGATTTTCTTCGTGTCGTTGCCGAGTTCCTTGCGGAGGTGGGCATCGTCGAAGTTGGTGAGGTACTTGATCATGTAGTCGACGATGGCATCGGAGAACACGCCCTTAGCGGTGTAAATCTCGCGGTCCTTGTTAAGTTCCTTAGCGGCAGCCACGCAGCTATCGGGCAGTTGCTCGAGGCTCTCTTGCAGTTCCTTGTGCTTGTCGTCGTGGATGTTCACGCCGAGGCCGACGTAGGTCTTCTCCGCGATTTCAAGCGCGTCGGGCATCTCGAAGCCGTGACGTGCGGCGGCGCAGAGAGCGGCCATCAGCAGGTACATGTCGGCGCAACCGTCGGAGGCACGCCATTCGAAGGTCTGCTTCTCGCTGAAGTCCTTGTTCGACTTCTTCTCAAGCGGATTGGCATTGGCGGCCATGTCCTTGCCGTTATTAATCCAGCCGAGCGGCACGCGCACCAAGGCGCTGCGGTTCGAGTAAGACCAGCACAGCGAGGTCGGGGCTTCCTGATGGGGCACCAAGCGCAAGAACGACAGCGGGTTAGGATTGCCGAAAGCGGGCAGCGAAGTACCAGCCACCATGTAGCCGGCGATGGCTTTCTTGCCGTAGTCGCTCAGTTCGCCCTTTTCAACCATCACGCTCTTGCCATTCTTCGTGAACTTGCAGTGGACGTGCATTCCCGAACCGGCCTTGCCCACGGTGATCTTCGGGGCGAAGGTCAGGGTGACGCCATATTCGTAAGCCAGTTGGCGCATAATCCACTTGGCCACAACGAGTTGGTCAGCGGCATCCTCGATGTTGGTGGGTAGGAACTCGATTTCGTTCTGCTCATAAATCTTGCCTTCGTAGGTGAAGTTGCCCACTTCAGAGTGGCCGTATTTAATCAAGCCACCGGCTTGGGCGATGAGGCGCATGGCTTCCACGCGGTATTGCGTGAACTTGTTGAACGGGGCACTCTCGTGGTAGCCTTTCTGGTCCGGCACCTCGTAGATTTCCTCGTCGTCGGCGATGATGTAATACTCCAACTCGCCCATGGTTTCCATGCAGAGGCCCGTGGTTTTCTTGAACACTTCGTGCGCCTTGTGCAGGATGTGCTCAGGTGAGCTTTCAAACGGCTCGCCGTCGCGGTTGTAGAAGGAGCAGAGGATGTCCAAGGTCGGCACCTCGGTGAAGGGGTTGCGGAAGGCCGTCTTGTACTTCGGCACCACATAGAGGTCGCTCTTACCCGCCTCAATGAAGGGGAACAAGCTGGAGCCATCCACGCGCTCGCCGGCGGTGAGGATGTTCTCAAGGTGTTCCAAGCTGTGAATCACGAAGTTGAGGGTCTTCAATTTGCCGTCCCAGCCACAATAGTGGAAGTTGACGAATTCGATTTGGTTTTCCTCGCAATAACGGATGATGTCGGCGCGAGTGAACTCCGATGCAGGCTTCTGGAGGTACTGCACCAGACGATTGGGGTTCATGGCAATTCTTTGGTCCATTACGATTTGTGTTTATTAAAGATTTCGTATTTTTGCGCAAAGATAGACAATATTATTGAACAGCAAACAAAATAAGGAAAAATGGCACTAAAAGATTGGATGATTGCCTTCAATAACGCCAAAATGATGGAGGCGAACGGCGAAGAAGGCCCGGAATTGATAGCAGAATACGAGCGCGTCTTGTCCAAATTGGGCGAAGGACCTTTCACCGAGGCAGAACAACATGTGCGCGAAGAAGCCTGCCGCAACCTCTATGAATTATACCTCTTGAACGGTGACGAGGTTAAGGCGGAGGAGTATAGGTAATAATTAAGAGCGAAACTAAGGTTGCTCAAGCATTCACAGTTGCAAGTCTGGATTGTTCAGCAAATTTGCAATGATGTTTTTGTAGAGCATCGTATCCTCAACCCGAGTAATAGACGTGATTCGCTTGCCCCCATCTTTCGACGAACCACCGCAGTGGTATATGATTTCGTCCTCCGTATCATGGTCTATTATGATGTATCTATCGTGATAAATGCCTCCTGTCGTTTTTATGGTGACATCAACATTCGGATACTCGTTCTGAAAATCCGCAAACTCGGTTTGGTGAAGATTCCGTCCTGTGTTGTCGCTAAAGATGGTCACCTTTACATTTGCCACAATGGATTTGAGTAAAACAAGAGTTTTCAAACTGATGTAGTTATCGATGATATGTATCGTTTTTTTGGCGTATGAATAAATTTCGGAGTATGCTATATCGGCCTCTACGGTCTGGCCGTTATAAAACAGATAATCTATTTTGATGTTTGGGTTGGTAAAGTCTTTGATGACCATTGAAAGGTCGTCATGAGTGACCATTTGTTGCTTGATCTGCTTAATATCTTCAGTATTGCTTTGGGTTTGAATCGACAACTTCAACAGTTCAGGACTTGCCAAAACATTTTGGCTTTGAACGATGAAATCTTTCATCTTCTTGAAAAGTTTGATCAGTTTTTTGCTTTGACTGACGGCCAAATCTCCTTTCAGTACAGCCATTAGCATATAAACACCCTCTTCAGTAAATGCGTAAGGGAGTTTTCGGGTACCGCCCCAACTTGATGTCGAAATTTTCGACTTCAAGTTTTTGAATTCTGTATCAGTTAATTGAAAACGAAATTCCCCATCAAAACGCTCAATGTTGTTTTTCACCTGTTCATTGAAACGTCTTGTTTCATACCCATATATAGCCGCCAAATCAAAATCCAGCATTACTTGAACGCCTCTAATGATGTATATTTTGGACCACAAATCATCGTCTGAAAACAACGCTAAATTGGTATTATTCATTTTCAATTAGTTTGATACTGCAAAGATAAACATTATTTCCCAATCACACAAAAGGCATAAATAGGAAATTGTCAATTCAAGGATTGTTACACCAAACAAAAAGGATAACCGTGACTCTTTTTTACAATTGGCCTCCTGTTTTCATTACCTTTTCAGTATATTAAAACAAGCATCCAAAAGTTTCTGCGCCGCGATATAAGCACTCATGCGTTGGCGGCGCACATCGCTTATAACTTTACAATTCGTTCATTAATCCAGCGTTTCAGCAGAAATGTTGCAAAATAAGGCAGGGTGTAAAATTCCCCGTTGAAACCTATGTTCTTGTAACATAGTTTGATGCCGTAGCGGATGTCCTTGTATTTTGTGTCGGTAATCAACTTGTTGAGTGAGGGTGTGGCATTGTCTTTAGCCTTCACCTCAACGGGAATCAACGACTCGGCATCACGGATGAAGAAATCCATCTCAACGGTCGATTTCTCGTTTCTGAAATAATACAGCGAATAACCCGCCTTAACGAGCATGTCGGCCACGATGTTCTCGTAAAGTGCTCCTTTGTAGGTGTTGAAGTTGCGGTTATGGCGCAGGTCGGTTTGCGATTCGTCGTCCAATGAGGCGATGAGCAGGCCTGTGTCGCGGAAGTAAATTTTGTATTCATTGGCATTGGCGTTGCCTTTCATGGGTAGTTCGGGCAGGTTGAGGTTGTGGCAAACATTAATGATGCCGGCATCGGCCAACCAATCGACAGTTCCGACGTATTCCCTTGACCTTGCGCCTTTTGCCACCTTTGAGATTTGGAATTTCTTGTTCTCCATTGCGAGGAAATTGGGGATGCTACGGTAGATATTCTTGATTTTTCTCTTGTCGAGGCTGACGGCATATTTGGTGATGTCCTCTTCATAATCGAGAAGCAGCATTTGTTGTTTTTTCAAAATACCGGAAAAGTTGTTTTGGCTGACAAAATCCCTCACGATAGCGGGCATTCCCCCGACAAGGATGTAATCCAAGAAATGCCTAAACATGACATCCATTTCCAATTGCGAAAAAGGTTTTTGTTCGGCAATGTGTGTATAAAGATCTTCAATTTGGGTTTCGGAATAGCCTTTTGCCCAAAGAAATTCCTCGAAATCAAGCGACTGCATCTCATATTCTTCTTTGTAGCCCACGCTGTTCGACTCAATTTCCTGATAGTTGATGCCCATGAGCGAACCCGAGCAAATGACATCAAACCGCCCGTCCAACTTGAAGAATTTCAGGCTTGTGGCGCAGTTGGGACAGGCCTGCATTTCGTCAAAGAGAATCAACGTGTCGTTGGCTACAAACCTTGCATCTGGGTTGACGAAACTGATTTGTTTCAAAATGTCGTCGGTTTTGAATCCCGTGTCAAAAATGGTTTTGTATTGTGGCTCTGTCACGAAATTGATTTCGATGAAATTGCTGTAGTTCTTGGCGAAATGTTCTATCGAAAAGGTCTTTCCTATCTGCCTCGAGCCTTTGATGATGAGTGGCAGCCTTTGAGGATTTTGTTTCCATTGAAGCAAAAAACTATCGATTTTTCTTTTAAGTATATGGTTCATAGTTGTTTATCTTTTATAAATCACAAAATTCCTATATTTTTCGGCAAAAATATCACAAAATTCCGAATCAAACAACAGAAAAAATCACAAAATTCATAAGAGCAACAACACATTGATTTCAATCAATATGTATTCCTGTGGTAATTCCGGCATGGCAGAGTGGTTCTGAGCGACAAACCTGCTCACAGCGGTTCCTTTTTCGTGTGCATATACCAAATTCCACAAAAGGCATTGTTTGGTTGAGAAATTTTCTATTTTTGCAGCGAGATAATCAACGAATAGTTATTCATAAAACAACGATAGAATCAGAGAGATAAACAACGATAAATAACAATTAAGTAATAAGCGTTTTTGCTTTTCAAGTGTACCGAAATCTGGACAATTTTGTGTACCCCAACGAGAAAGTGGAAATGCTCACGGTGTTATCCGTGGGCTTTCTCGTTTTGGGGTACGGCAGTCCAGAGCCTCGGTCCAGACAGAAAGTCCCACGTTTTTTTTTGTGATGCTTGGAAAGATGAAACGCCCAAAACGACAGACAAGCATCATGAAAAAGCGCAATAAATATATCGCCCAAGACCGTATCGCGATGCGGATTGCCGCCCGCTATGGAATGACCAAAGAATACAAGACCGCACGGCGAAATCGACTGACACCTCTCCAAGCTTTAGAGGACTGGGATTTGCTGCTGCCGGAGGAACGGGCGTTGTTTGAAGATTGTGAACCGTGAATTACATTTGCAAACGGTTTTCTGAATCCGTTTTTACCTCTTCAGTATATTAAAATAAGCATCCAGCAATTTCTGTGCCCCAATGTAAGCGCTCATGCGTTGATTTCGGACATCATTTTCGACTAAAGGAAGCAGGTCGGAAACAAGTTGGTTTTGGTAAAAATCATTCTTCAAAGCACTGTCCATCGAGTCGTACATCATCTGGACGTCTTGGTTGGAACGCTTTTTATACAGGTAGCCGTTGTCGCGGATGGCTTGCACGTGGTCGGCGACCATCTGCCATACCTCGTCGATGTTGAAACCTGTTTGGGCGGAGCAGGTCAGCACCTTGGTCTCTTGTCCTGATTCGGGCAAGGGGAACAAATGTAAAGCGTTGCGGCATTCCGCGGCGGCGCGGTTGGCGCGCATTACGTTGTCGCCGTCGGCCTTGTTTACGGCGATGCCATCGGCCATTTCCATGATGCCGCGCTTGATGCCTTGCAGTTCGTCGCCAGCGCCACTGATTAATATAAGGAGGAAGAAATCGACCATGGAATGCACCGCCGTTTCGGATTGGCCTACACCCACGGTTTCCACAAAAATCGTATCATAACCCGCTGCTTCGCAAAGGATAATGGTTTCTCTTGTCTTGCGTGCCACGCCACCCAACGTGCCTGCCGAGGCCGAGGGACGGATGTAGGCATTAGGATGCACCGAAAGGCTCTCCATACGGGTCTTGTCGCCCAAGATACTGCCCTTCGAGCGTTGGCTGGAAGGGTCGATGGCGAGGACGGCTAATTTTTGTCCCTTGTTGCACAGATGCACGCCCAAAGCCTCAATGAAGGTGCTTTTGCCCGCGCCAGGCACGCCCGTGATGCCCAAACGCAGGGCTTTTCCCGCATGGGGCAAACAGGCCGCAATAATCTGTTGCGCCAAATCCTGATGCTTGGGCAAGGCACTCTCCACCAAAGTGATGGCCTTGCTGAGTGCGACGCGGTCGCCTTTGAGAATGCCTTCGACATAATATTCAAGCGGCATGAGCTGCTGTTGGTTGCGCTTCATGCGCTCCAAAGCGTTCGGGTTGACTTGAATGGGACTTTCCACGCCTTCGGTGACTTTGAGGTTCGATTCCCATTCGTGTTCCTGATTTTCAAAGTGTTCGTGTTCCATTACTGGCTACGGTTTGATGCTGCAAAGGTAGGGTTTTTCCATTTTTTTTTGCGTTATTCCAAAAAAAATGCGTAATTTTGTAGTTTCTTAGCAAGACTATAGCCCATGACTAACAAAACAAGAGTACTTTTTGTCCATCAGGAAATCGCTCCGTATTTGCCGGAAACCCCAATGAGCCTCGTCGGTCGTTACCTGCCACAAGCTACCCAAGAAGGTGGTAAGGAAATCAGGATTTTCATGCCCCGATATGGGGTTATCAACGAGCGGCGCAACCAGCTTCACGAAGTAATCCGACTTTCGGGCATGAACCTCATCATCAACGATACCGACCATCCGCTGATTATCAAGGTGGCCTCCATACAAAAGGCGAGGATGCAGATTTATTTCATTGACAACGATGATTTCTTCACCAAGAAGAAATACCAGATGTATGACGAAAAAGGTGCTTTTTGCGAGGACAACGACAGCCGTTGCATCTTCTTCACCCGTGGCGTCATCGAGACGGTGAAGAAACTCAATTGGTCGCCCGATGTCATCCACTGCCATGGCTGGATTTCGGCTCTCATGCCCGTTTACATCAAACGCGCCATGACCGTTAGGGACAATCCTTTGTTCAACGAGTCGAAAATCATCTATTCGATTTATGACGATGGCTTTAGCGAGACTTTCAAGACGGGCTTCGACAAGAAGATGAAGCTGCCAGGCATGAATTCTAAAGACCTCAAGTATTTCAAGGAAGCTAATTATGTCAACTTGACCAAGGCCGCCATTGACTATTCCGATGGCATCGTTGTCAGTTGCGAGCACCTGCATCCCGAAATCGAGGAACATTTGCAAACCGTCAAGAAACCTGTACTTTCCTATCGGGATCAAGTGCACTACGCGCAAGCCTGCAACGATTTCTATGATTCCATTTTGCAAAAACAATAAGAACGATTTTTTTGAGTTATCTCACATCGAATAACCTCAACAACTCACGAAAATAATGAAAACTCATCATTCAACCGCTTTACACGTCATAGCGTTAATGATTGGCACGCTGATATTCCTTTTCTCTTCCTGCAAGAAATCTCCCGAGACCATCGGCAACAACCTGATTTCGGACAGCAATTACATCGATGTCCTTAAGACCGATACGATTGAAATCGTCTGCCATTCCTATTTGGATTCCGTCAACACGAAAAACGCCAATAATGCCTTGTTGGGTGCCATGAAAGACCCTGTGTTTGGTACTACTGAAGCCGGATTCTACACCCAGTTTCGTCCGTCGGTGGCGGGACAAAACTTCGGCAGCCAACCCGTGTTGGACTCGTTAGTGCTTCAACTCTATATTACTGGTTATTATGGAGATACTTCAGTGATGCAGACGGTTCATGTGTATGAATTGACAGATACTTTGTCCATCAATGAAACCTATTACAGTCATTCGACGGTGGCGACGGAGAACATCGACCATGCCAACGGCCATCATTTCTATCCGCATCCCAGAACCAAGATGAATATCATTGGTACGGATACCATCGGCCAGCCCATCATCCGCATTCCGTTGAGCCAGACTTTGGGCGAAAAACTCATGAATTTGGACACCGTGGCCTATTCGCGCCCCGACCTCTTCAAGGAATATTTCCATGGTCTTTATGTGACTTGCGACCCTGTAAGTCAAGACGGTTCCATTTGTTATCTGAACTTGACCAACAACACCTTCTCTCTGCTGCAACTTTATTATCATGACGCAACCACGCCTGAGAAAGCCATGCGCTACAACTTCTATGTGACTTCGTCGGATGCCTATTTCAACCATTTTGAACACGACTACACGCAAGGCAATATGGAGTTTGTCAATCAAGTGCTTGAGGGTCAAACCGCACTTGGGCAGTCGAAGGTGTATCTTCAAACCATGGGTGGCGTGAGGACTCGCATCTTGTTCCCCAACCTTGCCCATTGGACTGACTCGTTGGTGGGTAGTCATCTTGTCGTCAATGAGGCCAAGCTTATCTTGCCCGCATCGCCGAACACAGTGGATTCGGTGTATAACGCGCCATCGACTTTGGTATTGGTTGGGTTTAATTCCGACAGCACCACCTACATTTTGCCCGACTATTACGAAGGAACCACCTATTTTGGAGGCACTTACGATTCCAACACCCAATCGGTCACTTTCCGGATTTCAGAATACATGCAAAACATCATTATGGGGAAAAAGGAAAACTTGGGGCTTAGTTTGGGTATCAATGGAGCTTCCTACAACGGTCAGCGTTTTATCATCAACGGCCCGGAAGCTGCCGAGGGCGAGAAAATGCGTTTGGAGGTGATATATTCCCTTGTGAATGAATAAGAAACGATTAATCAACAAACATTTAAAAATATGAAAAAACTGATTTTAGCCGTATTGATTTTGGCAGGACTGACCTGCTCGGCACAACAAAAGAACGAGAAAGAAACGGTCGTCGTCATTAAGACAAGCATGGGAACCATCAAGGCCAAGCTTTATAATGACACGCCACAACACCGCGACAACTTCATCAAATTGGTGAATGAGGGATGGTACAACGGCTCACCGTTCCACCGCGTCATCAGCCAGTTCATGATTCAAGGCGGACAGAACAAGGACGGTCGTCTCGACCCGGGTTATACCGTTCCCGCCGAGTTCAAGGACAACCATTTCCACAAGAAAGGTGCTCTTTGCGCCGCACGCCAAGGCGACCAAGTGAACCCCAAGAAGGCTTCCAGCGGCTCGCAATTCTACATCGTGCAAGGTAAGGTGTACGACGACAAGTGGTTGGACATGTTCGAGAACCGCAGTGGCAAGGTGCTTTCCGCCAAGCAACGCCAAACCTACAAGACCGTGGGCGGCACTCCGCATCTCGACGGCGACTACACCGTGTTTGGCGAAGTGGTAGAAGGCCTTGAGGTGGTCGACAAGATTGCTGCCGTGAAGACTGGCAACATGGATGTGCCCGTCGAGCCTGTCACTATCATTTCCGTTACGGTTGAGAAAGGCTGTGAGAAAGACAAGAATTGTGAGAAAGCAGGGAAAAGCTGCTGCCATTAATCGTTACTTCCAATGAAAGAAAAAGTTGAAGAAATATTAAGTCAAGTACTTGATTTCCAAGCTGAAAGTAAAGAAGCATTAGAAAACTTCCGCATCACTTATTTGAGCAAGAAAGGTGTCATTCCCGCTTTGTTCGCCGACTTCAAGACCGTGGCCCCCGATCTTCGCAAGGAGATGGGTATGAGGCTCAACGAATTGAAGAACGTTGTGCAAGACAAGGTGGAGGAGCAGTTGCAAAAGTTTGAGAATCAGCACAGCATCGATGCCGGTTTCGACATGAGTATGCCCGCCAACGAGATGAAAGGCGCACGGCATCCGTTGTCCATCGTTCGCCGTGACATCAACGAGATTTTTGCCCACCTCGGTTTCACCATCGTGGAAGGTCCAGAAATCGAAGACGACTACCATGTGTTCTCGGCCTTGAACTTCCCTCTCGACCATCCCGCCCGCGACATGCAGGACACCTTCTTTATCAATAAGGAGCCCAACGTGAACAAGGTCACCGACATTCTGCTGCGCACACACACTTCGAGTGTGCAGGTGCGTGCCATGGAGAAGCAACAGCCGCCCATCCGTGTCATCGCTCCGGGCCGCGTGTTCCGCAACGAGGCCATCTCGGCCCGCGCCCACTGCATTTTCCATCAGATAGAGGGTCTATACATCGATGAGAATGTATCCTTCGCCGACCTGAAGCAGACATTGTATCACTTTGTTCAGGAGTTCTTTGGCGAGGGTACGAGGGTGCGTTTCCGTCCCTCATATTTCCCCTTCACCGAGACCTCGGCGGAGATGGACATCTCGTGCAACATTTGTGGTGGCAAGGGATGCAACATCTGCAAGCACACGGGTTGGGTTGAAATCCTCGGCTGTGGCATGTGCGACCCCAATATCCTCATCGCCAGCGGCATCGACCCGGAGAAATACACCGGCTTCGCCTTCGGCATGGGTGTGGAACGCATCGCCATGCTGAAATACGGCATCAACGACTTGAGGCTGTTCTTTGAGAACGACTTGCGGTTCTTGGAGCAGTTTGAGTTGGCGTAAACAAAAAAAACTGCGATTTCGCAGGTTTTTTTGTTTATTCACCTTTAACGGTTCTATTCAGCCACTGGCAGAAATCCTTGGTTTTCTCAAATTCTGAAAGCACCCAATCCACCAGATGTGGGTCAAAAAAGCGTGCTTCGGGTAGGTCTTGCACGAGAAGCCAGTCGCGCTGCCTGAAGAGTTCGGTCTGAGGATGGTTCTTGGGATAGCCATTGGGTACGCGCTTCATGGCGTTGCTGGTGTCGAGGTCGAAGGTGTCGGCTTTGGCGATGCTCTCCACAAGCGGTTCGCCGTTGAAAAGGATTTCGTTGCGGATGGTTTTCAGCATGGCTGTGTCGGGCATGTACATTCCCGTGCAAAGCATGTTGTGACCCAGATATTCCGACTCTTTGGCCTCAAGGTGGAAGTAATATCCCGCCAGCATCGACTTCTTGCCTTCAGGACAGACGAACACGCCGAAATGGGTCTTGTAAGGTCGTTTGTCGGGCGAAAAACGTGTGTCGCGGTAGAAACGGTAGGTACAATCCTTCAAGGTCAAACCTTTGCAATTGTCGTCAAACTTTTGCACGCCCACAATGATTTGCTCGGCCAAGGCGTTGAAATTGGCTTGCGCCTGTTGGTATTGTTTTTTATGCTCTTGAAACCATGGGCGCTTGTTGTTGTGGAGAACGTCGTCTAAGAATTTGAGGATTTCTTCCATAGGGTGAGATTTTTTGGCAAAGGTAAGGAATTAATTTGATGCGAACACTGCCTTTTTCGCCATCAAGGTCATGCTGAGGCCACGCGCCACCATGAAAAGCAAAAAAGCCACCCACAGGCCATGGTTGCCGAAATGCGGCATTAATAACAAGGATGCAGGCAAGAACACGCATAAAGCGGAGATAATCATCGTGTTACGGATGGCGCGAGCTGCTGTAGCACCAATGTAGATGCCATCCCAAAGGAAAGCCGCAAAGGTGATGAGCGGGATAAGAATCATGTATATATGGTAGGGCTTAGCTTGTATTGCGATTTCAGGCTGGTCGGAAATAAGGCCGATGAACCAGTCGGGGAAGAGGGCATATAACAAGGTGAACGGCAGCGCGATGACGAAGCCCCAAATAAGCAGCAATTTCACGGTTTGGCGCAATTGTTTTTGGTCGTGGGCGCCCGTGAAACGGCCCACAAGAGCCTCGCCCGCGTAGGCGAAACCATCGGTGAAGTAAGAGAAGATGTAGAAGAACTGCATCAGAATCATGTTCACCGCCAGCATGTCGTCGCCGAGTTTGGCCGATTGGTTGTTGAAGTAGGCAATGCTCAGCACCAAAAGGATGCTGCGAATCATGAAGTCGGCATTGACTTGGAAGAATCGCTTCAGTTTGTCGCTTTGCAACAGAATCACCCGCCTAATAGGAATAAGATGGTGGCGGAACTTTACGAAAAGGAAGATAATAGCCGTAATCAATCCGCAATACTGTGCGATGACGGTGCCCAAGGCCACACCGCTCACGCCCATGCCCATATAATTGACGAAAACGACACTCAAAATGATGTTCACCACATTGGTGAGGATGGCAATAATCATAGGAATGGTGGTGTTTTGCATTCCAATGAACCAGCCGTTGAAAGCATAAAGGCAAAGCACTGCCGGCGCGGCCCAAATGCGTACATGGAAATAGGTAGCTGTGTGAGCTAAGACCTCCTCACTGCCATGCAACAGTTTCATACTCAGCCATTCAACTGCATCTTGCAGTGAAAGTACCAAAACGGTGGCAATCAGTGCAATGCAGAGCGAGCGATACAGCGAATAGGCCATCTCGGCGCGGTCGTTGGCACCGTAAGCCTGAGCCGTGAAGCCCGTAGTGCCTGCCCTCATAAAACTGAAAATGGAGTACATCACACTGAAAATGGTGCCGCCAAGACCAATGGCTCCGATGTAGGCGATGCTGTCCTGATGTCCCATCAGCACCATATCGACCAATCCCAACAGCGGTACGGTGATGTTGCTGATGATGTTGGGGATGGCTAATTTCAGTATTGAATGGTTGAGGGAGGTTTTGGGCATTTTGAGTGGTTTTTAGGGCGCAAAAGTACGACAATATGTGCAAGAAAAGGAAACAATTGATGATTTTGCCATTTGTACCCATGATTTGATTATTTTTGCGGGAAAATACGAAAGTCATGGATATTCAATTTGTTGAGAATTTAGTTGCAAACAAAGAATCTTCGACTTTGGAGTTGAAAAGAAGCACTGGGCAATTGGAACGGGGTATGGAAAGTGTATGTGCCTTTCTCAATACGGAGGGCGGAACCGTGGTTTTCGGAGTTGCGGATAATGGGGACATCATAGGTCAAACGGTTGGTGATTCCACAAAGCGCGATATTGCCGAATGTGTCATCAATGCGCTGATTCACAGGGAGTATAATACCGTTGGTGGTTCGGTGGGCATAGCCATATTTGATGATAGGATTGAAATCAGCAACATTGGACATTTCCCGCCTAATTTCAACCCGTCTGACCCTCAATCTCTCATGCAATCGATACCATATAATCCAATTATTGCCAAAGCATTGTATTACAGAGGTTTATTTGAAAATTGGGGCCGTGGTATTGGGCTTGTGAAGGAGGAATGTGTTGCAGCGGGCTTGCCCGAACCAACTTTTGTTTCCGAACAAGGAGCCGTAGTGGTGACCATCAAATATCAAAAGGAAACGGACGGCGAATTAAATGGCGAATTAAATGGCGAATTAAATGGCGAATTAAACAACAGCCAAAAGAGAACACTCGAATTTGTAAAGTCCCATTCGGGTTGCACGGCTGCTGACATTTCTGAGCACCTTGGCGTTCCTTTCAGTACGATTGACAAGCATATCAGGGTGTTGCTTGCCAAAGGTTTCATCGAACGGCGCGGAAGCAAAAAAACGGGTGGTTATTATGCACGACATTAGAAATACAAAAATAAACAAATTATGATCTTCTATTTCAGTGGCTGTGGCAACAGCAAACACGTGGCAGAGACCATCGCTGCGGGTCTCAACGATACGTTTGTTTTCATTCCCGAGGCGGTGCGAGAAGGCCATTACGAATACGATTTGGCCGAAGGCGAAAGGCTTGGTTTCGTGTTTCCGATTTATTCTTGGGCACCGCCAAAACTGGTGCTTGATTTCATTGAAAAACTCAACATAAAAGTCGGCCCTTCGACAGGCTCAGGGATCTTGCCATACCTTTATTTCGCCTGCACCTGCGGCGACAATTGCGGTCATACCGAGAAGGTTTTTCGTAAGGCCGTGGAAGCAAAAGGTTGGTCATTGTCGGCCTGTTTTAGTGTGCAAATGCCTGAAACATACATCGGCATGGCAGGTTTCAAACTTGATACTGAGGAGAAAGCCAAGCAAAAGATAAATGAAGCTGATGTCGCTTTGATGCGAAACATCCCACGACTGATTAATAAGGAATGTTTTTCTGAAATTGTCAAAGGTAGTCTGCCTTGGCTAAAGACCTATTTGGTGAATCCAGGTTTCAACCGTTTCGCCACTGACGACAGCAAGTATCACGTAGATGATAAATGTACTTCCTGCGGACGATGCCAAGATGTTTGTCCCATGAAAAATATCAAAATGCCGCAAGGGGAACCCGTATGGATGGGCAACTGTATAATGTGTATGGCTTGTTACCATCATTGTCGTGGAAACCATATCCAGTACGGCAAGGCAACGATTGGTAAAGGGCAATACTACTTTGGGAAAAAACTTCGTTGAAAATAAGAGAATCTTCTTATCTTTGCCTCGTAATTCATTCATTATCAAAAATAAGATACTATGAAAAACAAACACAACTCTGCAAAAGCACTATTGGCTATAGTAATGGCCATCTTTTCTATCGCGGCTACCGCAACCGCACAATGTGTCATCCCCATTGCTCCGGGTCAGTCTTACATTGAGGACTTCGAATCTGGGCAGATGGAATGTTGGACGGTGGAAACTACGGGTCCCGCCACTTGGGCGGTGATGGGTGGCACCGGAACCAATGTGGTGGCGTTCCAAAACGCTTCCGCAGGCGACGAGGCGCTGTTGGTCTCGCCCACCTTCGACCTCTCTGGCAGCAACAGCGCTACCTTCAGTTTTGCCTACGCAATGATGGGATTGTACGAAGCCGATGAACTGACGGTGAGCTACCGTACCTCTCCGACTGACAACTGGCACCCACTCGGCACCTACAGTTTAAGCGACTGGTCGAATACCTATGATGAGACTTTCACCCTCGAGGAGCTGTCATCCACTTTCCAAGTCTCGTTTCTGGGTCACTGCAACGGCGGATTTTACATTTTCATCGACGATATTGAGATTGCCTCTGCTGACGGCTGTGCCCGTCCGACAAACTTGCAAGCCACAGAAATAACGGCGTTTTCGGCACTTCTTGGATGGGCGACAACGGGCAACGAAGAGAGTTGGACGATTGAATTGAACGGTGAGAACCTTACCGTCGACACCCAACCTTATCTGCTGGAAAATCTGGCATCAGGCAGAGATTACACCTTCCGCGTGAAGGCCAACTGCGGCGGTGGGATGGAGTCGGAATGGTCGCAGCCCATGACGTTCAAGACCTTGTGCGATGTGATTGTCGTCACCAACGAACAACCTTATTTCGATGACTTTGAGGCTTCGGAGGATTTCGTATGCTGGCAGAGCCAAATTGTTTCGGGCGACGACGGTTGGGTGGTTGACCCCGGCTATCTTATCCTCAACAACACGGCTTTTTTCATCTGGTTAGGAGATGAAGCCATGCTTGTTTCTGCCCCGTTAGACATTACTGCCGTCACCAACCCCATTCTCACTTTCAAGCACAGACAGCGTAGTCTGGGGGCTAATGTCGACGAACTTTCTGCTTGGTATGCCACCTCTCTCGACGATTCCTGGCACTTGCTCGACCATTTTACATACGCTTGTGAGGACTGGGAGGAAATCACGCTTGCATTACCCTATGCTTCCGAAACTTATTATATCGCCTTCAAAGGTAAATCTCATGCTGCCGATGGCGTGTATGTCGACGATGTGTGGGTAGGCAACGACCCGGGTGTTGGTGTCAAGGAGCAGTCGACCCTTGTCGTCACGGTCAGCCCCAATCCCACTACAGACATGGTTATGGTGGAGACGAATGCCAACGAAGGTCAGGTTGTCGTGTTTGACATGTTGGGCAAGCAAATGCTGACGGCCTTAGTTATTGATGGCCGCTCCGAACTCGACCTCAGCGCTTTTGCCAAAGGTGTTTATGTGGCACGCATCTCAAGTGAGGTCGGCACAAGCACCATTAAATTGGTGAAAGAGTGATTTAACTGTAGAGGAACCTTCTGATACTGCGTTTGGGCGTCTTCTCGAACTCCTTGTCAACCAAGACGATGGACGACACCTTGGAATAGGCAGGCAGCATCGCGTTCAGTTTGGCGAGGTTCTCGTTCATCAATTCTTTCATGCTCTTGCCTTGCAGGTCGTATTTCTCATCGGGATAGACCAAGGCGACGATTTTGCCTTGACGATCCACCACGAGCGACTCGACCACACCCGGCAGGTTGTTGATTTTGTCCTCAATCTCTTCAGGATAGATGTTCTGGCCGTTGGAGCTGAGAATCATGGCTTTGGAGCGTCCCTTGATGAAGAGCAGGCCCTTCTTGTTCATGGTGCCGAGGTCGCCAGTATGCAGCCAGCCTTCCTCGTCGATGGTGTTGCGGGTGGCTTCCTCGTTCTTGTAGTAGCCCATCATCACGTGTTCGCCGCGGAACAGGATTTCGCCGACCACATTTTCCGGGTCGGGCGAGTCGATTTTCAGTTCGTTGCGGGTGACGCATGAGCCGCAGCAACCGATTACCTCATTGTACCAGTGCTCGTAGCAGATGAGCGGTCCGGCCTCGGTCATGCCATAGCCCACCACGAAGGGGAACTTGATGCGACGGAACACCTTCTCCACCTCCGCATTGATGGCCGCGCCGCCCGTGATGAGCCAGATGAGGTTGCCGCCAAAAGCATCCATCAGCTTCTTGTAGATGGATTTTTCCACAATCTTGCATAGCAACGGCGTGTTCCACAGGAACTTCACGAAAGGTTTTTTGAGCGCGGGGAAAATTTTCGCCTTGAAGATTTTCTCCAATACCAGCGGTACGGTAAGAATCATGTAGGGTTTTGTCTCTTTGTAGGCTTTCAGCAGGATGGACGGCGATGGTGTCTTGCTCAGGAAATAGACGTGGCAGCCTCCCGCGATTTGGTAAAGGAACTCGATAGTCATGCCGAACATGTGCGAAAGCGGCAACATGCACACCTCGGTCCAGCCTGCATGGTTGGGGATGGTTTCTTGGCTGTATTGCACGTTGGCAGAAATGGCGCGATACGACAGCATGACACCTTTCGGTGCGCTTGTGGTGCCCGAGGTGTAGTTGATGATCATCAACTCGTCGAGGTTGTCAGTGGGCAGTTTGACATCAGCCTTGGTGAAGCCGTTAGGATACCTTTTGTTGAAAAGCTTTTCAGCGTCTTCTTTCACCGTGTTCAGTTGCTCATTTTGAGTATAAAGCACGTTGAAATTCTCTGTTCCAATGGCGATTTGGATGTTGGACATCTTATCAATGTGGATGCGTTTCCAGACGGCAGGACCGACAAAAATGGCCTTGGCGTCGGAGTGCGTGACGAGGTTCTCGATGTCGCTTTCGACAAAGGCATCCATGATGGACACCACCACGCCACGGTTGGCGGCGATGGCCAAAAACGATATGGCCCAGTTGGCGCAGTTCTTCGAGCAGATGGCGATTTTGTCGCCCGCCTTCAGTCCCGCGACCTCAAGCATGGCTTGTACTTGCATCATCTTGGCACCCATCTCGCCGTAGGTATAGCTTGTGACGTCATCGTAATCGGTCAAAGCGGGTTCGTCCCAGTTTTTGGGAAGGTTTTCGTTGAAATATTCAAAAAAGTGTTTGGTAGGTTCTACTTGTTTCGGAGTTTTCATGGAATGTAATATGATGATTGAGAGTTTGAGGCTGCAAAGATAAGAAATGTTTTGTTTGGGTGAGAAAAGTATCTATTTTTGCGTTATGAAACCTTACATGAAAGTTTTGAGTATTTTTGCATTTTGAATGCTTTGATTTATTATGGAAACGCTATCCCATTTTCGCACCATAGAGGAACTGGTAAAGGCACTTGATAGGGAGAAGATACTGTTCCGCGATATGTTTGAGCGACGCAAGTCGCTGACATACCGCACAGACTTTGCTATGGAGTTGGTTGATTACAGACGAGAACGGATTCAGTATTTAATCGACCACGGCATAATCCATGAAAATGGCGACTTTCTGGAGATGGAAGATGTGTATGTACAGTTCTTCGAGGAAGTGCTTGACATGAATGAGGAAATTAGCGTTTCAAGCGTCAAGGAATACCTTGATTCACTCAGGGAGAACATCAATTACTATCTTCAAGAGACCAACGAAAGCCGGAAGAACCAATATCAAAGCAATGTCCGTAAAATGCTGCGAAGGATTGGCCTTCGGACATTGAAGAATATTATTGACCTGAAACGCAATGTTGATACAGCATACAAACAAGAGCCCAATTACAAAATCAAAAAAACGCGACTGGTAAACCTTGATGAAAAGAGAAAAAGCATCAAGGTGCTCATACATGAATGTGAGAAATTGATGGATAGCGAAGTTGTGTTTTTCAAGATGGCCACCGACCCGGAAATGCAGCGCACCGTCATGGATGTGAGGAATGATTTCACCGAAGCAGACCACAACTTGCTAGAAATTGAGCACCAAGTCATTGACTATATCAATCAAATTGAACAGCAGAGTCTGTTGTTTAAAAAGATACGCAAACTTAAGTATCTGAAAGATCAGCTGACTTGGCGCGAGGACACAAACATCGTACGGATTTTAGAAAGCAGACATCCTCTATGGATGGAGAATCGGCCTTACAACCGTTTTTTTCTTTCTATTGACTTGCTTAGGAGCAGCGAGGAGGCCTACAACATCGTCCGCAAAGTAGCGGGACGGAATATCGTACAGAGGTTGGCACGAACTGAAGCTGAACCGTTAGACGAGATTTTTATGAACGAAAATATCGAAGAAGTGAACGCCGTCAACATGACCGAGCTATGGAACGCATTCAAGGCTCAGGGAAACCACCTTTTTGCGTTTATCAAAGACTACCCATATAAACAGCGGCACACATTGGGTGAATACATCATCCTATTCTGCCAGATGGCCACGTTACATAGTGACGAACTGAGAATTACGGATGATTATGAGCAGTATGACAATATAGAATATGCACTGATTTATGCGAACTAACACACAACGAATTTATGAACTGATGAGCAAGGGGGCATTCCTATCTGTCGATAGCACAGACTTGGAAGTGAAGCACTTGTATGATGACGTGGAAGAGAATTTCTCTGACTACGAAGCTTATTTTTCGGAATTGGGTCTCCGCCTTGAGGCTGGTGAAGGTTACTATTACTTTTCCCGTATTCAAGAAGGGAAGTCGGCTATTGAGGATAAGCTAAAACGTTTTGCTTTGTGGGTAGATATCTTGGATTTCCTGAAGACTTACGATATTGCTTTTTCCACTGGTTTTCAGTTCCGTAGCACCCATATTCTAGAACGCATCAACCTCGATGTGGAGCTACGCGATAAGGCTCGCAAGTTGTTCCGCAAGCAGAATACCAATCAGGAAATCGTAGATAAGCTCATCAATGAGTTGATGGGGATGGGCTTCGCCGAAATCATCAATGAGGAAGACGGTACCTATAAAGTGACAGCCGCTTTTCGTTATGCTGAAGAATTAGTAAATCTAATTGCGATTTATAATGAAGAGGAAGTTCAGGAGGTGTAATGTAAAAGTAACAGCCAACAATATTATATAATAGAAGTATGAGTATAGACAAAAAAACAATAGAAGTGACTTTGCTGAAAGGCGAGCGGGTGACGTTGGAGTGCAAGAAGGCTCAATCGAATGTACCAGTTGATGTGTGGAAAACGTATTCGGCATTTGCCAACACATACGGTGGACTGATTTTGCTGGGTGTACAAGAGGATTTGAAGGAGAAAGATATCGTCAAGAGATTCGCAATTACAGGCGTGGAGGATGCGGAGAAGATTCGCAAGGACATTTGGAACGTTTTAAACAATCCCGAAAAGGTGAACGTGAATTTGCTGAAAGACGATGATGTTGAAATCGTAGAGTTGGAAGGAAAGAAAGTGGTGGCAATCAATGTGCCACGCGCCGACTATAATACTCGCCCCGTCTATATCAACAACAACCCGATAAGTGGAACGTTCATCCGTAACCACGAAGGAGACTACCATTGCCCTAAAGAGTTGGTTGCAATGATGTTGCGCGATGCCAATTTTGAGGGCAACGACCGCCTGCTTTTGAAGCACTATACGATGGACGACATTGATATTCCAACACTGGAACGATACCGTAATCATTTCCATAGCAGGCTTCCCGACCATCCGTTTAACAGTCTCAACCATACGGAGTTCTTGCGCCAAATGGGTGGCTTCACTTTGGATCGTGAAAGTGGGATGGAGTGTCTGAATATGGCTGGACTGCTGATGTTTGGCAAGGGTCTGCCCATTCGTGACCGCTTTGACAATTTGCGGCTTGATTATATTGACAAGTCACAGCTGATAGGTGACCAGCGCTACAGCGACCGGCTGACATACGATGGCATGTGGGAGAACAACTTGTTCAATTTTGTCACTATGGTTTTGCCTAAGCTAACTAGGGAGCTGCCTCGTCCCTTCAAGATGGAAGGAATGGTGCGCGATGATGACACGCCGCAACACAAGGCCGTACGCGAGGCTATGACGAATTGCATCATCCATGCTGACTTGATGCTAAATAGTGTGCTGAAGGTGGAGAAGTATGACGACAAGTTTGTGTTCACCAACCCAGGTCTTTTGAGACTACCCGTTGAACAGATTTATGCGGGTGAGGAAACGAGGGCGCGAAACCAGCGCATCCAGAACATGTTTCGCATGATTGGCTTCGGCGAGAACCTCGGTTCTGGCTTCCCGCTTATCCTCAGTGCTTGGAACGAGAAGCATTGGTTGAAGCCTGAACTTATTGAACAGCGTGAATTGATACAGGTAAAGCTCATTTTGTCTATTGAAACGAAAGAAAAAGATGTTTTAATGCCAAGTAATGGCACCAAAGAAATGTCAGATGTCCTAAAAGATGTCCTAAAAGATGTCCTAAAAGAACTGTCTGAACGTCAGATGGTTATTTTAGAAATGATAATTGGTGATCCATCCTTGTCTGCAAAGGCGATGTCAGAAAAGATGTCGGAAATGGATTCGATAACTGACAGAACCATTCGGCGCGATTTGGCCGACCTCCAAAATAAGGGTATTCTAAAGCGTGAAGGCGGTCGTAAGAATGGAGAATGGGTAATTGTTTATAGTCCACAAATAGAGTCAAAAACGAAAACCAATAACCCATGAGACATTTGAACAAAATCATATTCTTGAATAGCGCGAACATCCCTTATGCGGAGGTGATGCTCGACGGCAACGTGCATTTTGCAGGCACTCAAGGCGTTGGCAAGAGTACGGTGCTTCGGGCGTTGCTGTTTTTCTACAATGCTGATAAGATGCGTTTAGGTATCCAACAAGGACAGAAATCGTTCGAGGAGTTCTATTTCCGCTTCAGCAACTCGTACATCGTCTATGAGGTGAAAACCGAGATGGGGGAGTATAGCATTCTCCTCAACCGTAGTCAGGGAAAAGCTGTGTTTCGCTTTATTGATGCACCTTATCAGAAAGATTGGTTTGTGGACGGCAGTGGGAGAGTGGAGAGCGACTGGATTCGCATTCGCGAACGCATAGGAAATAAGGTAGATATTAGTGCCAAGATTGACACCTACGAGCAGTATCGCAACATCATCTTCGGTAACACACATGACCGAAGTCACCGCTTTGACAAATATGCCCTTGTGGAAAGCTCGAAGTATCAGAACATACCGCGTTCCATCCAGAATGTGTTCCTTAACAGTAAGTTGGATGCTGATTTCGTGAAGAATACCATCATACAATCAATGACCGATACAGAAGATAGCATCCGTCTGTCGGATTATCGTCATCTGGTGGCCGACTTTGAACGCGAGTTCGATGAAATTGATTGTTGGTACAAAAAAGACTCAAACGGTGAAGTTGTTGTTCGCATTAAAGCTAATAAGGTGATAGAGACATATCGCCTTTTAGTTGCGTTGGAATACGACATGAAACAGACTTGGCATCAATTGAACTTTGTGGTCAGCCATACTCGAGAGCAGATGCCATTCATTGAGGATGAAATTCACAAACTAGAGGAAAAACTAACGAAGATTCGTGAGAAATTAGACAACTTACAGCAGGAATACGAGAAAGAACACGACCTGCTGACCAAGAAGATAAGTGCCTGTGATGTTCGCTTGGGTGATATACGTAAGAAACGCAAACAGTATGAAGAAATCCGTATTCAGGACATTATCGCATTGGATGCACAAGAGCCCAAATATCAGTCGGAAAAGGCACAGAAAGAAAAATTGTTACAAGCACTTCAAGAGCAGTATAAAGATGTAACCGAGAAATACCAGAGGCTTTATGTCGCCATTGATGAGGAATGGAAGGCTTTTGACCTCGCCCAAAAAGAGGAAATACAACGACAGCGCGATGCCGTCCAGACAGAAAGAGACAAAGGTGTGATAGCACGTGACAAACGGAAAAAGACCATCGAAGATGCCTACAACGAATGGCTTGCCGCTTCTGATGAACGGATGGCTGTTTTGCAGGAGGAGTGTAATCGCACGGACAAACGCTTGTCGGAGTTGCAATATTGGCATCCGATGCAGAAAGATATTGATGCTTGCAAGGAGGAAATCAGCAAACTACATGTTCAAGAAAAAGATCTCAATAGTCAGTTGGTCGTCGTCCGTAATGATTTGAAAGCCATGCGGGGTGAAGGCGAGATGAAACAAGAGCAAACAAAAATAGAGTTTGCCCGAAAACAGGAGGCCGTACAAGCAGAATTATCACAGCTTCAAGAGGAACTGGCAAAGACTGAAAAAACGCTCGCTCGATGGAAAGGTTCGTTCTATGAATGGCTGACCCAAAACAAGCCAGGTTGGGAGGATACCATCGGCAAGGTGGTGGATGAGCAGCAGGTGCTTTATGCCCAAGGGTTGGAACCTGAACTTTCTGCCGATGGAAATCTTTTTGGCATTAGCCTCAATCTGAATGCTATACCAGTCCATCATCGTACTCCTGACGAGTATCGTTCCTTGCAAAAGCAGCAACAAAAGGCTATTGCGGTTAAAAAGAAAGAATGGGCAGACCTTCAGCAGCAATGCGAAAAGGAGTTAGATGCTATCAGCAAGAGTTACAAAGGAAAACTTTCGGAACTTCAGCAGCAGGAAACCAATTTGAGAGTTCAGGTAGAGCAGATTCCCATGAAGATTAAGGATGTTGAAACCCGTCTGCATCAGTTGGAACGAAAGGAAGAAGAACAGATCAAGTCTGAACGTGAGAAACGTACCGCTGCCTATAACGATGCGCGTCTCGGTTTAGATCGTGAAAACACGAATCGTACCCAACAGAGGGCTAAACGAGACAAAGATTTAAATGCTACTGAAAGCGAATACAAATCAATGCTGAAAGAATTGCAAAGACGTTTTGATACTTTCCGTCAAAAGCAAGCTGATGAAAAAACTGATAGAAAAAAAGATATTGACGAGCGCAGACAAATGATGGAACGTCAAGAACGTGAGGAACTGAAAGGTAAGGGAGCAGACACCAATGCCATAGAGTTGTGTCGTCGCGACATCGCCATGTTGCAAGAGATTCTGAATAAGATTGCCAGTCAGCGTCACTATGTTATAGAATATCGCAAAGATGAAGAGGAACTATTCTCGCATGAGGCAGAGTTCCGGGAGGAGAAACGGCAATTGGAAACTAAAGATGCGCAAGCCAGGCAATCATACGAGGACAAGCGGAAACGTTATGAAGCAGAACTGTCAGAAAATAAAGGATTATTGAAATCAAAAAGAGAGTCACTTTCTACAATGACAGACGGCTTGAAACAATATGAACAGCTTTGTCAAGTTGAAAACATTCTACCAGAGTCGTTCCTCGAGGATGACACCCGTTCACAGTCCTCGATGTCTTGCTCTGATTTGGTGGTGCAAATGCGCGGTGTCATCAACAAAAAACGGCAGAAGTCTGATGAGTTGAAACGGGCAGTCAACTCGTTTAACACAC
>Ga0265298_10001993_pt1 | contig 29404 bp, 45 predicted proteins | sample AusTroGonzalo_MG_3_FD_193486 | JGI IMG/M metagenome (GOLD analysis project Ga0265298, IMG submission 193486) | Bovine rumen microbial communities from tropical cattle in Woodstock, Queensland, Australia - Gonzalo_01 | ecosystem: Host-associated > Mammals > Digestive system > Stomach > Rumen ...
GTCCTTTTGAGAGTGATAATCAATTTCAAAATAAGGGGGAGTCACTCAAAATTGTAACTCACCTTCGGATGAAATGCTCCATCTCGGTTCCACCTTTTCGCCAAAGTGTTCTTTGTTGTGACAATCAACGCACACTGCCTCAAGGTTCTCGTGGTTCAAAGCTATCTCCGGATCATTCACAAGCCTGTCATCCAGGTATATCTTGTGATGCACGATCTTGGCCGGAACTATCCTGCCTTTAGCCAGGCATCTCTCGCAGAGTGAGTGAGTGACCAGATATGACTGCCTGCATGTCTCCCACGCTTTACTGTGATAGAACCTTCCTGTCACGCTCTTAGCCATATTTCCTCCAAATAAAAAGCGCACCGTGCCTGGTGCGCTTCCACTTATTCAAGAAAGGATCAACGAAATTCTGCTGCGTGTGGTGTATGTCGTTAATCAATCAATTACTTTATATCATATAATTTATTCTCATGGTTTCCCATTCATTCCGCACTTTTGAGAATTGCCACTTCTTCAAGCGGAATGTACGGGAAAACTGCATCAAGAGCCTTATTCCTATACTCTCGGTATGTCTGGCTCTTCTCATAATTGTAGAGCTTGCCTGCCTCTGTCCAAGTGAGCCTGTTAATGTACACAGCGATCAGGAGACCACGCAGCATTGTTTCCTTCACATTGTTGATCACGTGCAGAGTCCTGATGTTCTCTGACGAGAGATCTTCGAGTTTCCTATCTATGCGTTCGCAGTAGATCGAATACTCGATGTTCTTGGACTCGGTAGCATTCTCACCATTCTGTGTCGGAATGTGTTCGGAATCGTACTTGCCTATGCCTGACATCGAAGACAGGATCGCATCACGATGGATGACGAGCTGCTCGATCTCGATGTCCGCATCCCACATCCTTGATAACCAGACGTGAGCATCATGTTGCTGATCTGTCATAGGAACCTCCCTTCCTGATGTAATACTTGCATACACCCACGTTAGATACTGCGCATTGGAACCGCTGGCAGTAGAATATACCGCTCTGTTCATCAGACCTGCGCTTGTAGCATGTTAAGGTATTGAACGCACAGTCAGAGCAGAGATAGTAATCATTTGTCGTAGTATTGTTAACATCCATCATGGCTCATCCTCCATCTGTTCGATACGGATATACAGATACCCGTCACCGTCAGGAGCCTGAGTCTTAACAGAAGTCTTGACCACTACCTGAGAGTCATCCTTCCAGAACTGGCAAGCACTGAGACAATCGAGACAGCTCTTCTCAAGATTATCGAGATCCGGACGTGTCGTCTTCCATTCGACCTTCCTGCACTTCTTCAAACCGAATCGCCACTCAATGAAGATCTTCACAGGCCCCTCGATCGGAAACTCCGGAGCATACGGTACGAGCTGATACATGAACGCTTCCTTCGCCAGCTTCACTTCCTTCTTCTCATAATGGTGTACATGTCCGTGAATGATAGTGACACCCTTCTGCTGTGCAGTCCTTGTTGAAGGATTGCCAAGAATCTTAATCTCGATTGGATCCATCTTCACAACCTCCAAACAACGGAATCTCATTATCATCAATGACCGTTACGCAACAATAATGCGGAACAATGAGAAGTCCTTCCTCATACTGTTTTCTGAACTTAGCCTCAAGAACGGCTCTCTCACTATAGGGAATATCAAGCTCGAATTTGATAATTACCTTTTTCATCTTTACCACCTTCTCTCATATCAGCTCCGCACCACGGGCAATATCTATAACTCCATTCGAGAGGATGACCAGCCATCTCAGAGCAAAAGTCTTCCTTGCAGTTTGAACAGTGCCAGATGTTTAACATTTCATCAGTCTCGGTCAACTGTTCCCATTGACCACGAGGTCTCTCTTCGTATTTGCCTATGATTTCATAGTCGCCCTCTATCTCTCCCTTAATGTCAACTACATACTTCATTCGTCATCTCCTCCATAACCACTGCACTCGTGCTTGTGAGAGCAGAACTCACAGTCACACTCGTCTGTATAATTGCCAGTGCTCCAGCAAAGCTCATTAGGTTCCATTTGTTTTTCCTCCCATCTCTGCTCCACAGAACTCACAGAATTTACTCATGCCCTGGTGCTTGTGTCGGAATCCTCCGCAGGCTGAACACTTGAAACCTCTAACCCGGAGCTGACCGCCACCAGAGAGAGGTTCGTCAAACTCTGTCGCTAACCATTCAGCGGAAGCAGACCTTGTTTCCTTCTTTTCTTCTATCTGTGCCATCACCTGTTTTCGGAAGCACTCGTCACCCGTCAGAGAGTAGATGCACTCGACCGCAGCCTTGAGAAGATCTGACCACGAATCGGAGCTCGTATTCTTGATCAGGTACTTCCTGCACTCGGATGACTTGGTTATGTTCACGGCAGCCTTCTGCAAGTGATCGCACCATGCGTTATATGTGTCTGTGTATTGCTTTGTCGAAATCATAATTTTTCGGAGCTCCCTTTTTTAATTTTTGGAGACCGCAGTTATCTCCCGTAACGGATGGAAGGGCGGGCTCTTTGAGCCCTTCCATCACGTGTAGGGATATTTCGGAAATTCGGAGATATTTCCTTATATAGTCGGTCTCCGAATTCCGAATTTAGCAAATCGGTATCAATCTGTTCGAAAACTCGCCCTTACGACATAGTGTCCATCGAACTCAAAAAAGTATGAATCTTCGATGTATTTTTTGAGAGTTTTGTCCGAGACGGAAGATGCTTTTACCATCTTCGAGAACCGAGCTTTGCCATCCTCCTGCACCTCGTTGAATGCCTCATCAATGATCTGGTTCTTTTCGGCTTCGGTCTTCTTATTCTGGTTCTGGATGTTCGCCTCCGGAGATCCTTCCACGTTGGCATTATCCAGAAGGCCCGTGCTGTCGACATAGTGGATCGGGAACTTGAAGAAGATGTTGATGGGATCCACATCCTTGAAGTCACGAAGCACGAATGCGAGCTGCATCGGCTTTTCACCGTCTGCTATCTGCTGACCAATGGTCTCAAGGATCGCCCTGTCGGGATCCAGGAAGGACAGGTCGCAGATGGCATCCGCATCACGGGAGAAGACACCTGAACCGGAGCCACGGTCTATTACCTTCTTATTGCCCACCGTTCCTTTCGGATGGTGATGGTCATAGATGATGGCAGCGCCCGTCTCGTGTGCTATCTTGTCCAGAGCGTTACAGAACGTGCTGATGGCTTCGGCAGAGTTCTCATCACCCTGCTGGACCTTGTACAAGGGATCAAGGATGATCGCCTTATACGGGCCTGTGTTCTTGCAACGTCTGATTACCTTCGCAGCGAGCTTCTCGAGCGGTACAGCGAATCCTCGGAGGTTCCACGGTACGATGTTCCTGCAGGTCTCTTCGCTGAACTCCCAGCCGTTAGCCTGGTAAATTGCCTTAAATCGGTAGAAGAGGGAAGCCTCTTCTACCTCAAGGTTCATGTAAAGGACTTTGCCCTGCTTACAGGGGAATCTGCCGAGCCAGTCCTTACCTTCTGCGATGCAGACAGCGATTTCCTGTGAAAGACATGTCTTGCCTGCCTTCGACTCACCAGTGATGATCATCTTGTTACCTTCACGGAGTATTCCTCCGATCAGCTCCGGAGACAGAGCAGGCGGATCCTGTAACTGTGACCAGAAATCTGTCAGCTCAGGAAGGTCATCATCAAGTGAACCGATGTAGTCTATCCATGCTTCCCAAGATTCACAGCCGATATTCGTGGCTATCAGATACTGCTTCTTGTCGCCTCTGGTTATGCCCGGAAGACGTGAGAGCCTTGACGGGTTCTTGTTCTTCGTGTCGATCTTCAAGCCTGACTTCTCACAGGTCTGATAAAGGAACTGCACCTTCCTGACATAGTCGTCTTTGTCTATCGCATTGATCTTGACGATAGCGTGAATGGACTTACCACCCGAGTGAACGAGAGCTGCGACAGGAAGCTGCATCTGCTTGATCAGGGAATACTGCTTTTCGAGTGCCAGATCGTCACACTCCACGAGAGCATAACGGAAGTCTGTTACGTTGGCATTAGCCACACCGTTACCGTCTAACGGGTTAAAGCGTACCCAGGCTCCTGCAGCCTTGTTATACGTTCCGAGGGAGTTTGATATGTCTGTCTTGTCACGAGCCAAGATGGTCAGGATCTCGCCTGCAGTAAAGCGGTAGTAACCACTGTTCGCAGGATAGTATTTGATCTTTTCCTCATCCTGTTTCTTTGCTGACTGCAGGCAGATGCCGACATACTCATCCGGCTGGAAGAGCGTATTGATGTATGTAACCATCTGCTCATACGGGTTCCACGGATCAGGAGGACCGGGAATGTCTTCGACTTCGACATAGCCTTCCTCTACGAGAGGAACGATCTTGTCCACACCTATCACCGCATCGAAGGCGAGGAACTCGGGAGCCTTCTCTACCTTGTGAGGCTCCCAGCCTCCCTCTTTAGCCTTCATGGTGATGTATGCGCCTGTCGTGACAGTGCCGGCATCTTCACGGAACGTATTCCACTTCTTCTCACACTCTCCTGGATGATACTTGCTCGAACCTTGAGACCACTTATCCCATTCAGCGCAGGTATAACCTTCATGCTTGAGGGCCATTCCTACCTGATACCAGACCTCATAATCGTCAGGTGATATGTAATTCAATAATGGTAAAAGGTCGAACTTATCCATAATCAGATCTCAAAAGGCATATCATCAGGCTTTGTAGGTGCAACAGATGCTTCGGAATCGATGTACCTGTCTACGTTCATGAATGTCTTAGGCTGGCCATCGGATCCCGTGCTCTGTGTGAGCTTGATGTGGCACTTGCCTTCCTTGCCGATCGCTGCATCGAAGTCCATCTTGAACTTCTGGCCATGCTTCTTCATTCCGAGAGAACGGAAGAAGGAAGAGAGCTTCCATTCAAGGTTCTTGTTCATGTAGAGACGATCCTGTACGTTAGCGTTGCCCTTGTCGGAAAAGATCTTGAGCTTAACGATGACCATCGGACATCCTAAACCAATCTTGGTGGAGCTGCCGTTGTAGATAGCCTTCTCGTATTCCTGCATCATGAATCTGTAATCACCCTCGGGGAGTGTCACGAACTCCTGTTCTGCATCGTTCTCGATCTCATCATCCCATCTCATGAAGTTATTCTCTTCGTTTGCCATAGTTAGATACCTCCTAATACCTTTCCGTAAATTGCTTTGTATTCATCGTTCGTGGTGTCCACGTTGATGCCGTACTTCGTAATGAAAGACTTCTTGTCTTCCGGTGTCATTGACTTGACGTACTCCCTGATCTTGGCTCTGTAGTCAGGCTCTTTTGCCTTCGCTTCGATGCCTTCAAAGAGATGTTTAATCTGGTTAAACTCCATCGGCATTGAGTCCGGCAGTCCGTATCTGTTCTTCGCATCCCAGCACGGATGGTGAGAAGCATACATGATGCGCTTGCCACCTGTAGCCTTCTTGCTCTTTGTTGCCTGGTCAGTGATAACGTCTGTCTTGTAATTGCAGAAGAGCACGAGATCTGCCCATTCCTTGAGCAGAGGTGCGACCTTCTTGGTGAGCTTCATCTCCCAGCGGTCGTATGCGCCCATCTCGTCAGGCTGCTCGAACTTTCTCATTGAAGCGTGAGCCGTGAATACCACGTTCACACCCTGTGCGATCAGCTCGTCACACTTCCTCAAAAGCGCTGTAAAGTCATCTGAGAGGTAGACATAGCCTTTACCATATCCGACATCCTCAATGCCCTTTACACCCAAGCGTGAGCACGTGTGAGAGATGCAGAGCGCCTCTGCCCAGTCTGCCGTATCAATAACGAGAGTCTTACCGGGCATCGCTTCCATAAAATCGTTAATGTAGGTGATGATGTCGTTCCAAGTCTCAGGAGACGGGTAACGTGCTACATCAAGTTCTTTTGTCGAGCCTTCCGTGTCGATGAAGACAGGATCGGGAAACTGTGCTGCGAGCGTAGACTTACCGATGCCTTCGGGACCGTAGACCACGCACTTCTTAGCTGACTCGACTTTCCCTCTTGTAATGGGAATTGCCATTTCCTTATTACCTTCCTTTCTTGAATTTTTTATTGTCTCTAATAATTTGAGATACTGTTTAATGTCCTGTGCCTTGCTCATGCGACCACGGCCTTCCAGTCATAACCTTCTTCATAAGAACCGCTGCATGTGAATGGCTTGTACTGTGAGCTCTTGGATCCAAACAAACGGCATCTGACGTTGTTGATCGCCTGTGCCTCCGACACGGCCCATGTCTCGCCTGCCTCTTTCCACTCATCCAGGTCAAGCCCACTTTCGTTTCGAGTGCCGTAGACTTCCGGATAATCAGTAGCGAAGTAGTGGCGATAGTAGACCATAAACTTAAGTTTTCTTTTCGCCATAAGCATCCTCCGTCATAGGTGAACCGCAGTGAGGACAGTACATGTACTTGGCTATGACCAGGCTCTTGCAGCTTGAGCATCTGTAGCTGATGTACTTCTTCTGTGGTACTGATATCCAAGAACCGTGCGGTCTCTCGAAGTCCTTCCTGCCCTGTGCGTAGCCTTTGTCGTATGCTTCGTAGATCACTCTGTGCATCCTGGCTACGCAGCCGTTTAAGTTCCTGTAATGTTTAGCCATAGGAATCACCTGATCCTGATAGAAGCGGTCTGCTGCAGATGCGCAAGACCTGTTAAGTCCTTACCAGCTTTGAGATCATCGAGGATCTTCTTCTTATCGACTTCCGGTTCTCTGATACGCAGATACTCTGCAGGCACGTTCTCGATATACTGCTCATCCATGACGACTGACGGTGCGTTATTCTGAATCGATGTGGTGAATGTTCCGCACTGGATCTTCTTCTCACCTGCAGCGGTCATGGCATCCTGCATGAGAGCCTTTAATCTTTTGATAGCGTTCTCTTTAGCCTTACGTTTGGCATTAAGGCGCTCTTCCTCTTCCTTCAAGCCTGCGATCACTGCCTCTTCGTTCTTGATGTACTTGCAGCAGTTCTCGAGCTTAATGGCCAGATCTTCTGTGGCAGTCTCAAAAGCACCAACGAGCGCTTCATCATCGACCAGCTCATCTTCCAAGATGGACCACAGGGTATTAAATTCATTTGTAAGTTCGTAAATATTAGGCATAATGGTTATCCTTCCTTTATTTGTTTTTGAATTGTGTTAAATGAAATTCCGTTTGAACCAAAAATGAGAGCATTAAAACAATTTACTAATTCTTCATAAGCGAGCAGAAAACTTTTCTCATCACGAAAACATAGATATATTGCTTTTGCGTTGCCATCGGAATTTCCGTGTTCTAACACCGTGCAATCAAAAATGCGTTTGTTAGTGGAAAACGATAAGTTACCTACTTGATATTCGGTTGTTTTGAACCCTTCAACAAAAGGTTTAAGTAGTTCGTAATGCTCAAGCGGATATTTAATACAATATGAATCGCCAAAGACTGAACCGATCGTACAGTTAGGTTCTGCTTCCAAAAGAAACCTGCATGTTTTAACAAATTCATTTCTGGCTTTAGCATCCATTGTCGTTATCCTCCCTTTTATATGGGGCAGGTAAATATGCCCAAGCGTTTATGTGTTCTTGTTCATATTCGTAAAGTCCGTCATCTTCCCACAGCGTTCCGACAAAAGCCTTGTATTCATCAACAACGGTGTCGACATAGAAATAACCTGTTTGTACTTTTAGTTCGTTATCGAATGAAATAAGCAATCTCACATCTTCGCTTGGGAGGTCGCCTACATAAGTAGTTTTGATATGGGCAGACTTACCTAAATAATGCTTAATGCAATCTATCTCGTCTGGAGTGAGTTCTCTTCGCTGTACAATGTGCCATTCGATATTTGCCATACTGCACCTCACACCCAGTAAGCGACTTCTACTAACCTTCCACCCTTCTTAGGCATCTCGAGGTAGAGCTCGTTCTTGTAGATCCATCCGCAAGTGATGCACAGGTGCTTCTCGGAACACTTGAAAAATCTCTTGGCATATTTGACGATGTCTGTCTTACGGTCAGTCTTGACCACATATCTCTTGATCCTGTTAGATCCTGTTTTTCCTTCAAAAATCTGCATTGTTCGTTAACCTTCCTTTCTTGAATCACCATTTCTGGGAAAAATCGACATAGTCTTCATAATGTGGAAGCTCTACATCCGCAGTCCTGTGGTCATTTATCTCTATTACCTGGGGAGCCTTTTCCGCAGCTTCGAGCTTCAATTTCAGATGCTCGTTCTCTTCCTCTAATGACTCTACGAGCTGGTTATCCACCACGAGCTCGAGGATCATCCCAACGAATGCTCCAATCGCAAAAGCGGTCAAGCTGTAAATCAATGTTGTAGTAATCATGAATTGATACCTCGTTCACCTTTCTTTGTTTCTCTGTGAATGTGACTCTGTAGACGGACTTCCAACCTGTCGGCCATGCTCTGACCATGTCCATGTCTTCTACGTAGCAGTCGATCCAGCGCCCTCTTACTCCCGGTCCGGTGTCGGCCGTTCGGTATATCTTTCCATCCACCATGAGGTACTCACCATAGCCGTGATAGTTCAAATCGATGGCTGCTGTCGTGGGTATGTACCACTCATCGTGATACTCACATTCCTCTCCGCTTGAAGTGGCTGTTGACCATCCACACTCTTCTGAACAGTAAGCAGTGACGAAGTATTCACCGATATATTCCGCTTCGATCGCTATGTACTTCTCATACACGGGAACCTTAAAGTCTGTCAGTGCCTTTAGATCAGGCAGCACAGGTTTCGGTTCACAGTAAGTAGGTACTGATACGTTCTCTTCTTTGCCCGGAGCCTTACCCTTCTGGTGAACTGAATGTTCATCCGTTACGTAGTAAGTGATTCCATAAAAGAGACAGATGGAAGCGAATACCAACAGACGATTAACCGTCTTCACCACACGCTCTTCCGTCATGCTTCCTTCCTCTTGTAGATCTCATCGAATCTACCCTTCCACGCTTCATGCGCCCTGGTCAGCTCGTCATAGTCGATTACGGGTTCATCCATGAGCTTCTGCGCTATGTTGGCTGCTATCGCCTTCCGCTCTGCTCTGGTGAAGTCCTTGTGACCATAAAGGCAGTCATAAAGTCTTCTTCGTGACATGCACCCTGCGTGAGCCAGCTCAGTCGTGTTCTTGAAGTGGCGGCCAAGTGCCGGGTACAGTCCACATGAAGCAGTCATGTCACGACCTTTCGGGACAGACTGTCCACACCGTCATTAAAAAAAATCTCAATGAACTGCTCATCAGACAGATGGAGATAGGTCTTTAATGACATGATCTCGCCCTGATCGAAGTTACGCTCGCCATTCAGCTTCATGTGCAGGCTTTGCCTTGATATTCCTATCTTGTCGGCAAGCACAGATACCTTTACTCCGCTGTCTTGAATAACTTCTTTCAGCTTTTCGTTGTTCATGCTTTTACCTCGCTTTCTTGGGATTTTGAGGACACCTTGTCCACAACTTGACTATATCGCTTTGTTGACAACGTGTCAACATTTATTTCCGTTTTTGTTGACAAAACGGGACAATGTAATAAAATTGACACAAACGGAGGTCTAAAATGAACAAAGAAGAATCTAAAAAACAGTTTGGTAAGAATCTGAAAAAGTTAAGGACAGAAAAAGGTCTTTCACAGGAAGAACTCGCACGTGCGTTAGGCTTCAAGAACAGATCATCCATCAACAAGATCGAGATCGGAAGAAGCAACATCCCCACGGATAAAATCAAGAAGACAGCAGAAGTCCTCGGTATAAGTCCTCTTGATCTCTTCCAGACAGATGGCGAAGAGATCAAGGCTATGCTGGAAGAACTTACTGTTATGGATGTCGAAGATCTGAAAGCTCTTCATGCTGCGAGTGAAGCTCCCGGTGCTATGTTTGATATGGAGGAAAATACCGAGAAATACTTCGCTACAAGAACACGTGGTGTGATCGACACAAAGAAGCCTGAGTATGCTTCTCCTAAAGATTTGCTTATCTCAAGGAATGCCCTGCTCGATACTTACATGAAGTTATCATCCAAAAGCCAGGATGAACTGTTCAAGTACGCTGAATACTTACTTGCAAGGGAGAAGAATAAATGAATACTCCAAGATGGGATGGCGAGCGCTGGCGAATCCAGGTAAGGTCTGATGGGAAGAGAATGTCCTTCTCTTCCAAGACACCCGGAGCGAAGGGCCGAAGAGAATGTCAGCAAAAGTACGATAATTGGTACTATGGCGAGGTAAACGGAGATCAGACCGTTTTATCGGTCTGCCAGGACTTCATGGAAGATCTCAAGGCCAGACGAGGCATCCACGCTCCCTGTGTGGAAAACTACGACTACTACATCCGCCATTACATCGCTCCTAAGCTCGGCCAAAAGAAAATGCGAAAAGTTACCCTCCGAGATTGGCAGAGCCTCATAAATGAAGCTACAGGGCAAAATAAGCCACTGTCCGAAAAGACATTGAAGTCATTCAAGGCGCTGATCCAGAGCATCATCAAGTTCGGATATGATAACTATCAGTGCGAGCTCCTGCGTGGCCGTTTATATGTACCTAAAGGCAGACCGACACAGGAAAAAGAGATCCTGCAGACTGGTGACATTCAGCGACTCATGGAACCCTCCGACCTCTGGTACTATCCCCTGTTCGTATTTTTACTTGTCACGGGAATGCGCCCGAGTGAAGCACTCGGCCTGCAGGTCGATGACATAAGACCTGACCACGTTATACTGAGACGTGGTGTCAATTCACGTGGCTATATAACAGACTTGAAGAATGCCAGAGCGCACCGTACCATCCCGATCGGTTCACTCGCCAGTGGGATCATCAGGAAAACGATCGCCAGGAATGAAGAATATAACCTTCACACTAAATGGATATTCTGCTCCCAGCATGGTGAGATGGGCAGTCAGAATCAGATGGGCATACAGTGGAGAAAACTCAAAAACGAGCGTGACCTCCCCGGAACTGTTTATTCCCTCCGCCACACTTTCATCTCCATTATGAAAAACGTGCTCCCGGAAAATACCATCAAGGATGTGGTGGGCCATTCCAAGTCCTTCGATACGTTCGGAACCTATGGTCATATCCTGGATGGTGAAAACAGGAAAACGGCATCCGTTATCGACCTGACTTTCGGTGCCAATTTCGGTGCCAATGAGTCCGTAGATGGTGGACAAACCACATAAGCGGAAAACAGAAACCCACAAAACACGGACATTTTGAGCACTGATGCACGGACATACACTTGTATATAACAAGTAGCCACTTTTTCACAAACATAATAAGTAAAAGGCTTTGAGCCTTGTGCATTTTATCTTCGGTGACATTTCGGTGCCATTTGAAAAATGTTATAATAAAAGAGTTTTACGCAACTTTGTAATTCTCAACATCCACGAGAAAAGGCCCCCGGCACTAAGCCGAGGGCCTTTCCTTTGAGGTATCCCGTATGAACAAGAAGTTCTTATGCCAATTCAAAGAGCCTGCCCATAAGGACAGGCCCCGGAAAAGGGAAATAAGACTACAAAGAGTCCTATTAAACTAAGTATTTCATGGACACCCAGATGTCCATGTCGTTGGAGATCCTGCCGAATCCGTTCTGCTCTTCATAGACAGTGACCTCTTCACCATTGTAGAGCTTATCGACTACCTGATAACCGGAGCCAGGGCCGTGTCTTACATTGAGGTGAGTGTTAACACTGACGGTGTACTTCTTACCCTTCGGAGCTGCAGGCTTCGGAATGATAACAGGTGCAGGTGTCGGCTTCGGATCAGGTTTCGGATCTTCCTTCGGAGCTTCGACTGTAGCACCATCGAGATCGTCATAATAATCATCGAACGGTATTCTCCCCACTCCGGATATTTTCGTATAGTTCATGGAGTAGTCGCCATAAGCCACCATGTCACCCTTATTGCCTTCTACCGTGTACACACGGCCATCTTCAATGTCGATGATGATACCGACATGTGATTCCTCGCCACGCTTACCGAAGTAGATAACATCTCCGATCATGGCTTCCTTAACAGGCAGGAATAAGTCTCTGTCACGGAAATACTGTGCGCCAAACGTGCAGCCACATGAGAGATTATCGTAAGAAGGCTGGCAGAGGTAGTTCTGTGCATCGTACTTCTTTGACTCATCATCCCTGTCCTTCGGTTCTGCTTCAAGAAGAAACATACAATTTACGAAGGTGTGACACCAGGGCTGTCCCTGCTTCAACTGTGGCTTATAGTAAAAGCACTCATCCAAAATTTTCGAGAATATCGTCCAGTTATTGTCTCCCTCGTGATATTCATCGTCTGCCCAGGCTTTACAAGCCTTGATTACCTGTGAACGTCTGATCGTACCCATTATGAGTCTCCCTTCTGGTTATTTTCATAGATTTTCTTGGCCACCAACACGATCGCACCAGCGAGGATGTCGATAGCAGATAACGTGGCAGTGATCTCGGCCGAGAACGGAATATTCCAGATCGAGACCAGAGCGCCTAAGAACGTGATGATCGGTGTAACGATGAGCGCCATGTTCTTGATAATGTCGTAAGTCTTGTTACTCATATCTTATTTCTCCTTCCTCTGTGTAAATTTCTTTAGTATTAAAAGTTCTTGTTTGATCTCTTTCATACTTGCAAGGCTTGTCGAAATACCTTCGCAGGAACTCGCCAACCTTACCGTCACGGAATGCCTCGTCAGTCGTGGAGATGTACGGTGTGTCAGGAATCGTCTCCAAGTCCCTGACCTTTACATCTTCCATGTACTCGCACGGGATCCTAAAGTAGTTACCATACAGGCTACGGAACATCGGTGTGTCAAAATTGTGGTTAGCCAACAGATCCAGCGCATCCTTCCTGCTGATAAGCATCGGCAGGTGGAGTGTGAAGGATAACGTGTCACGGTTGGCATTAAGCAAGAGATGCCTTAACCTGTCGAGCTGGTTAATGTAGCCGGAGTTCCTGCCACAGTTCCTCCGAAGCTCTATGACACGCTTCTCGAGTGTCCCGTTGAAGTAGTTCTTATCCTCGTGCGCCTTGATCTTATCCATCACAAAGAAGTCATCGTTAAACAGCCATATTTCATCTGTGAGCTCTTCGGATGACAAAGCCATAATGAGACTGCTCTGTGACCGCAGCCACTTCGTAGAGCCTACCTGCGTGTGTTCTATGTATATGTCTGGTCTGATGTCCTTCGGGCATCCGCCAACGAACACGATCTTCCTGTATGGGAAGTTAAGACAGACCGATCGGAGTGAGTAGCGCAGCTCCTCTTCCGTGTAGTTATTCTTCAAGATGTAGACCACGTCATGTTTCATATCTTTCCCTCACGAGTAAGTCGCTTATAAGTTTCCTTTATGTGCCTGTTGGCTATCTCCGTGTAAGAGTTCTTGAAGTCGGGATTTTCCTTGCAGAATCTGTCGTAGGTATCGCAGTCATCGAGCTGCTGCCTCCAATACTCGTTTGAATGGTTAATGCCGTTCTTGATCTCGTCAGAGAACCGGAGTATGTGAGTCCTTGCCAAGACTGCCTGATTCTGATCGACCTTCTTCGACAGGTTATCGATCTTCTGCTCTATCTCTCGGCTTTTGTCAGCTCGTGAAAACCCGAAGGTAATCATGAACTGAACAAAAGAAAAGACAGCGCCACTCCCCAGGATCGCCAAGACGATCTGAGTGAAGTTATCCATGTCAGACCTCCGTTAATGTGTAGCTGATCTGCATTGATTTTGCGGTTGTTTTGTGAACAGGTGTTCCGAGATTGTAAAGCGTTGTGTTAAGGAATTTATTAGCCAGGATGTAACGAGCACAAGAACCGCTATCACTGCCGGCTCCGAGGTATGTGACTACGCTCGAAGGGTTGTACGGTTCATGGCAGGCATAACAGGGAATGGCGAGTGAATCAGATAATGTGTCTGAACACGTAAAGCCTGTGGATCCATTGATAACTCTTCCGGAGTTAATGATGATGCCACCGCTCAACATGGATGACTTGAACTGCTGCTGAACCTCGTTATAAGAGATGGCAGTCTGGTCAGCCTGATTGACCACATTGATCTTCTTTAATCCCTTTACGTTAAACTTGGAGACACCCTGTGACTGGTAGTTTCCCCAGACAACATTGTCAGACATAGGAAGGTATACATAATTGCCACTCTTGATGATGTTGGCATTCCTCATCCTTGACGGGTTGTATGCGATACTTCTGTTCGGGTACATCTCCATCGAAGTAGGAGCCAGGTCATTCGCATCTGATACGATGGTTCCCTCTGTGTCGATCGTCTGACCAGCCACATCAATAACGGCATAATTAACAGTATTTCTGCTGAAATCCTGTCTGTTATCTGAATCTGTGGCTCTTGTAAGGTTCGAGAAAATCCAGAGCTTCTTATTGTCATAGTCGAAATAGTAAGAAGGCTGATTATAAAGCGAGAATGTGGTCAGTGTTACAGTAAAGGAATCCGGATATGATGTTTCAGCGACCATAGACTCGTAAAGGCCAACCTTCGAATAAGGCAACCTACGCAAAATGACCGTTAACTTACTTGTGGTAAATGATGTGTGGCCGTTGTAGTATTCGTCAGCTCCGCCCGGATGGAACCAGAGCTGGTGGTTAACATCGTACTGGCAGAACGCATCGTCAGGCGCATCAAGACTGATCGTGGCATTAGACAGGCTACCCATACTCTCGAAGGGATTGAGAGTCTTAAACTTATCTGCCGTGGATCCTGTTCCAGCGTTACCGACATCGACATGGCAGAGTGAGACTGCGCTGATGTCGATACCAGCTCCACAGTTACCCTGTTCACTTCCCCATTCCCACACCTGTGTGACGGAATTGGCAGTATGAGTAATCTGCAGTGGTGAACCTCTCTTGAGATCCTGCTGAATGATCTCTGCCGTACCAGGAGCCTCGTTACCTGCGTGAGCTATGACCGCATTGGAGTCCTCGGAGGGCATAAAGTAATTATCTGCATCTATCGTATGTGCGTTAGCGTAGCAAAGAATACCTCCGTACCACTTTGACCATATCGGCATCTGTGAGCCGTAGTTCAAAGAGCCGAGATAATTATTTTTGAAAATATCTGCTAAAGCATTCGTAACAAGGTTATCACCCTCGACCACCTCGCAGAGATTGCCAGACCTTGCATAGTAGGTCTTAATCTTAACGTGTCCGTGAAGTACGGGAGCCTTAAAATCTCGTACTTTTTCTCTTCTGATAAAGTCCAATGCCATAGCATCTACCTCCTAAAAATTTCATTAAAAAAGGGAGGTTAAACCTCCCTTGTAATCACTCTGTTTTTCATTCGTGCATAATTGTAGTTATACCGAATTAAATTTGTTAAACTCTTCAATGTTCTTTTCGCAAAAGAAGTAATATCCTTTTAACTTCATAGGACAACTGTCGCATTTGCCGTTTTCTTGAAGATATTTACATAGGGTTTCTTTTTCTTCCGTCATACTCTCACCGCCTTATACCGAATTAGCCTTGTTTTGCCGAATTGTGTTATAATCACTTTAGTTATCCCCCACACCTCTCATTGAAGTGTCCCACGGGGGACTTTTCAATTTTGCCGAATTAGTGTTTACTTTGTATTTTCAGTAATTCAAGATAAGCACTTTCAAGAATTGCTCTTCTTAAACAACCCATTTCACGATTATTTATTTTGTTTTCTTCACGCAATCTATCAATTATTGCTAATGCTCTTTCTTGATATTCTGTCATACATTCACCTCGCTTATAATCAAAAAGCCTACTCATTAGAACCACAATCTTTTTGAGTAGGCTTATGTGTCAGTATAAATTATGCGTTCTACAAAAATTGTATAGACGTTCAATCTCGCAACAATCATACTGACACACTAATTATAACATAAAAGCCTTTATCAATTCCGCAATACTGTCAGCCTTATTAGTGAAATACTTCAATTCACAATCACCCGTATTTGAATAGATGTTATTATCACCGCTTATAGTTTTTACTCTTGTGCTTGAAGTGATAGGAATAATTGTAGGTGTAATAGGGCATAAGATATATTGACCACCCATAGCACTCTTAAATTGCTCATTAGTATAATTTTGATAAGCTTCCCACCTTGCTCGTAAAATAGGTACACTTTCAGTATTAGTGTTAGCCACTTCGCCATTTGCTATGCTTGCATAAGCGTGCGTGCTTGAATAAGTAAAGCACGAACATATAAATGTTTCACTCCACGGAACAATAGGAGATACACCCGTTAAACCAGCACGGAACAAACCCGTTACATATCCTGTTTCACTTATCCAATCTAATGTGCCTAAATCTAAAACATCAAATGTCGCCTCAATACTCCACTGACCATTAGCATAAATCAGCCTGCCGCCGTAGACGGTTTGGCCGAAGGCTACTATGTAAAGGTTGCTTATTTGGTCATTATCCGTAACTGTAATATCAGCCTGTGAAAAGCCTGTTATCGGCAAAGGTGAACTCGGCGAAGGTGTTCCGCTTGCCTGTTGTGCTACGATTTCGCACTCAAATTCACTAACGGGAATACCATTACCGCCATTAGAAAATGTCGCTATGCTACCGCTTGCCTGTCCTTTTAGGTCTGTGTTTACCCATTTAGACGTGCTACTGTCGTATGCAAGCAAATCAGCGTTTGACGGGGTTGTTATGGTTGTGTCTGTAAGGTCGGATAGGTTTTCTTTTGCTTTGCCGTTTACCTCGTTGATTGCTCCCAAGACCTTTTTATCGGAGGTATTAAGAGAACCATACTCGATGTTATTTACGACCTTTGTGGCAACCTCCGAGACCTTGACTTTCATCGTCTGGTCTACGTTCTGGTTATCTTTGGAAACGAATGCAGCTACATCGTTAATATCGAGTGTCAATACACTCGGCAATTCTGATATTTTAGGCATAATCTTTTACCTCACTCTGTTAATAATCTTTGCTCATCTTCTGTGAGCAAGTATTCACTGTCCTCGCACAATATCGGCAGATTGCCTTGTAGCAATATGTCTACATAATCTGACAGAGCAAACAGGCTCATAGTCGCTATCGTGTAGAAATTGATGTTATCTGATACGGAATTACCAACCGCATCAAAGTCATTGACCACTACTGTCTCGCTACCCGTAAGAGCATCAAGATAGCCAAAGCCGATGAGATAAATCTCATCCTCGATCTCGATAAAGCCGTCAAACTGTCCGGTAAGATCAAAACCCGTACCTTGAACGTAAGTCCTGGCAGACAGTGGTTCGATGACAAGACCGCTCGATGTACGCATCTTGACCACAAATCTGTATCTTCTATCCTTATCGAGTCCTTCTAACGGGTACATCAATGACAGGGTATGCGTACCTGCCTCCGAGTATGTCTCTTTGGGTACATACTCCAATTCCTCGCCATTGAGGTAGTAGTACACCTCGACCTCACCTGCACTATCCAAATCAAACTTGACCTCGGTTAAGGTGAGAACCGCTTGAGAGCTTGATGTAGTGAACATCGTTCTCAAGATCTCTTGCTTAAGATTGTCTATCACAAACTGCTGAATGTTAGCGCCCACAAAGGTGGAGATACGTCCGTCTTTATTGGCCGAAGCTGCACCCTTACTCTGATGGTCTGATTTAGACTGACCGCTTCGGAGGTTCGGGTTGGATCCGTAGCATTGGACCTTAAATGATTTATTGAATGTCCACGTTACCTGCATGACACATCCGGTCGAAGTGGATCCGGTGTAGTCATTCGTGAATGAGATAACGTCTCCGAGATCCAGCGCACAGAATGCAGGCAGCATTCCGACATCGAACGGTGTGTAGGTCATGTGCTGGACCTGCTCAAAGATAGCCGTTGCCCTCGCCATTACGATTCCAGGCGAACCATACTGCAGGAACGGGTTGTTCCCGAGATCCATGATGAATCCGTCAGGATCACCGATGTAGAATGTCTCGCCCGTGGTCATGACATCTTCGTAAGACAGACCGTCAAATCGTGTCTGGAAGTCAGAATACTTCGCACCGGAGAACCTGCGAGTGTTTCCGATACTCAAAATGGATGTGTTATCAAACTCCCTGATGATCCACTCACCGTCTCTCGTGGCCGTTGCGAAACCACCGACAAAAGCTGAGAGCTTACTGACCATGTCACGATATGTGGTCATATCATTATCTTCGTATGGAGATATGAGTGACGTGCCGTTAACCAGCGCCTGACACTCTTCCTCTGTCATACCGAACGTAGTGCCTGTGTGAAGCGCTATCGTCTTACAGAAGTTATAAAGATAGCCACTGGTCTGCGCTATGGCGAGCGGAATGTCCATCTTCGACAAACAGTCGTAAGCTGTGACATCCACCATACCTTCTGCGGTCCATGTAGCCTCACCCACATAGAACACACCGATCGGTACGGTCTCCCAGACGGGATCGTCATTCTCATCATATCCCGTGATGAGGGCATCGGAGATCTCAATAACCTTCCCGTAGTAGTCACCACGATTCAGCAGATCGCTCAAGAAGGTGAGCTTTAAGACACCAATATTGACGGAACCTAAAGCTACCTTCTTGTCAGAGCATCTATTCGTATAGGAGACTCCTATAACATCATCACCAGTAAACGAGATACCGTCTACAGTCCCGGACAGCGAGTGTGTCTGGACCTGGTCGAACATCTTCGCTCTGTATGCTTCCGAGATTGAATACATAATTAAAACTCCGTAACTTTTACTGAACACTTAAAAAGGCCCTCTGTGGAAGTTAACCACTCGGAGCCTTCTACAAGTTCTTCCTGGAAGTCTCTCACCCTGACGGTATAAGTGACTCCCTGATATATCATCGTGGTCGATTCATCCTCACACAGCGACTCGAGCACTGCCCTCTTCGCTGGTGAGAGATTGAATGAGAATGACCATGAGTTCTTACTCGGTCTGACCACGCACACAAGGTCTGTGCCTGCTTCACTCTGTGATACGTTCTCGACTGTCTTCGAACTTCTCTTCTGTGAGACAGGATTGGGAAATACCTTGCCGTTAAACGTCAAATAATTACCTAACATCAATGACCTCCTGTCTGATAGTTATATCTGTCAAGCGCATCGACCACGAGAGTGTCAACATGCTCACTGCCGATATAGATCGGGAATACCCATGTACCACCCTGCGCTGCAGCTCCTGAGCTTGCCACCTGCTGTGTGATTGCCTGTTCAATGCGTGACAGACCGCCACTGTAGTCTACCGTTTGGTGTACGTTGCTCTGCGTTGCCAGGTCAAACGTACCCATGTCAGCGCTGATCATGCCAGCCGTGCTTGCAAGTGCATCTTCGAGCTTATCCTGTTCACCATACATTGAATCAATGAACTCATCGATCATGTCTGCACCGGACTTGTCGAAGTCTGCGAGCGGTCCCTTGTCAGGTACAGAGAAGTGCAGGAAGTCTGCGATGACTTCTGCTGCGCTCGCCACTGCACTGCTCAAAGAGCCAAGCATCGAACTGATACCGTCAATGAGGTTCTGGATGATGTCAGAGCCCCACGTAGATGCTCCTGCGATAATTCCATCAAAAGCAGCCTGGAACGCTTCTAAGAGGTCGTCAGCGCCATCTGTGGTGATGTATGTGAACATGCCTGCGATGAGCTCTCCAAGACCTACAAGGATGGCTGCTATGATGTCAGGCAGCGCACCAAGTAAAGAAGTGATGAGCGTGAATCCAGCCTGTATGATGTCCGGAAGGGCATCGCCCGTCAAAAATTCAACGATTCCCAAGATGATCTCCGGGAGTCGTGAAATGAGCTCCGGCAAATACTGAACCAGACTTGTAGCAAGAGTGACTATCAAGGTCAGACCAGCCTGCAGGATCTGTCCGAGTGCTCCACTTGAGAGCAACGTGTCGACCACGGTTAATATAGCGTTCAGCGCTGCAGGAATGAGCACCGGAAGCGCTTCGGTCAGGCCGTTAGTAACAGCTAAGATGATCTGCGTTGCAGCTGAGATGACCATCATGAGATTGCTCTCATCCGTCAGGATGTTAACCAGATTCATGATGATGTCCATCGCAGCAGTAAGCAACAACTCGAGGTTGCCAGGATCAAGCAAGGTCTCGGCAAGAGTCGTGATGATGCCAATCGCTACAGGTACGAGCACCGGTAAGAGTGTGAGCACTGACTGTGCCACGGACTCAAAAAGCTGACTGAATGCAACGATGAAAGATTCACTGTTCTGTGCAACGGAATCAGCCACAGATAAGATCAGGGAACTTACTAAGCCTATGAGCTGAGGTGCGACTGAAACCACTGCAGGCAGTAAAGCGTTCGCCACATCTTCTACGATAGTGATGATCTGCGGAATGTATGCTTCCACGAGCTCTACGGCTCTCGGTGCAAATTCCTCAATAATGGATCCAATCTGGTCAATGTCTCCGCCTGCTCCCGAGAGCGCTGCAGAGAAGTCACCCATGAGTGACACTGCATCACCACTCATGTCTGTGAGTAAGGGTAAGAGCACCTGGCCAAAAGACTGCTGCACGGCCTGTGTCGTGTTCGTCAGTCTCTGCATGTTATCATCCAGAGCGCCAAACGAATCAAGCGTATCACCATCAAGGACATAGCCTACATCGTGCGCTTCCTGTGCGAGCTGTGCAAAAGCATCACTGCCAGCCTCAATCAACGGGTTAAGCTCACGAGCTGAACGGCCGAAAAGTTCCATCGATGCTGCATCACGCTCGGACTCGTTCTCGATCTGTCCTAATACATCAATGGCATCCCAGAATACATCCTCACTGCTTCGGAGGTTGCCTTCCGTGTCATAGATGGCGATGCCCAGATCGGAGAACTTCTCCATAGCGCCTGCGGAACCATCCGCTGCAGAGGACATCGTCTTCAAGAGCTTGGTCATGGATCCCGTTACGGTCTCCGTATTAACATCGAGAAGTTCCGATGCGTAGTTCAGCTCCTGCAGAGTGTCAGTAGTCAAACCCGTGACACTTGATGTGGTCAAGAGCTCGTCTGCGAGCTGGGATGTCTGCATCGTTGCATCGATGAATGATGTACCGATAGCCGTAGCTGCAGCCACGACAGCCGTGCCTACGGCAGCAGCAGCAGTGACCACAGCTTCCATAGCTGCGACTGCGACTTCACCTGCTACCTCTGCAGCTTCACCCAGAGCTTCGAACCCTTCGCCTGCATCTTCTGACTGCTCGCCAGCCTCTTCTGCTGAATCGCCTGCTTCGTCAAGATCACCAGATGCACCCTCGGCTTCACCGGATAACTCCGCAAGCTGTGAGCCTGTGTTTGCGATCTCCGCTTCGAGCTCTGCCATCTGCGCTGCAGTCAGGCTCGCATCGTCAGGAAGGTCTGATAAAGCATCAGCCTGTACCTGCTGCAAGATCTCCATCTTCTCTGCGGTAGCCTGTGTCTTATCTGCAAGCACGGCTTCCTTCGCAGCCAAGAGATCTACGTTCGTAGGATCTAACTGGAGAGCCTTATCGAGATTCTTTAAGGCTGCATCATCCTTCTTGATCTGCTGTTCTACCGATTGTAAGGACTTGACCAATGGAGAGGTCTTGCCTTCGATCTCTATTGTGATCCCTTTGATCGTTCCCGCCATTTTTACTTACCTCGTTAATGTGAGGAAAAGAAATCAACATCTTCCTGTGTCGCTATTCTTGGCCAGTCATACTTGTCGTTTGACCGTTCTATCAAGATTCCGAATATCTGGCCGCTTGTATAGAGCCTCAGATCCTGCTTTCTGATGCCAAGCTCCAATGCTCTAAGCTGTAATAGACTCGTGGTCATTGGTCGAGTCGTAGCTGCGGCCTTTATGCGTTTTTTGCGGAATCAGGAGTCTTTCTATCCTTGTTGACCTTTTCCCAAACTTTTGAAATTACGTCTTTATCGAGAAAGACGGATGAATCGTACTCCGCAAGGAATGCGTAGTAGTCAATTTTAGATCCGGAATACTGGCGCTCATAGAGCTTCGTTCCGATGTATGCGATACGTGATGTGTAACGCTGCATGACAGGGAACGTGTTCTTATTAGATTCCAGGATCTCCATCTTCTCATCTTCGGAGAGTTCTTCACCATCCCTCATTTTCTTACTCAAAGCAAGCACTCTCGGTGTCGCCTTGAGACTTGTAAGGATCGTGAAGAAATCTTCACCAAAGACACTTTCGAACAGCTCATAAAAAGCTGCATTGATCTCAATTTTTTCTACATCGAATGTTTTAGCCATAAATTTCACCTTTTCCTTTTAGTAAAAAAGGGAGAGACCGTAAGTCTCTCCCCTTTGAATCGTTTTCTTTAACCTATCAAGACTCACCAGTGAATGTAGGTGTGTAAACAGACTGATAGAACTGAGCATAAGCTGTAGCATCTACGTCCTTGCTTGTCTTTGCCTTGATGAGATGCTTTGTGATACCATCGATCACTACATCGTCTGTCTGAGGCATAGCAACGAACTGTACCTTCTCTGTGCCAACCTCAACGTCAGATGAAACGTCAATAGTCTTGGAAGATACGGAAGGTCTCTGTGAGAGTCCAACCTTGTAGAAAACATAACGGTCAGCGTTAACATCTGTGTCGAACTCGAACATGAGTGCGAAGTATGTGAACTGATCCTTGTCTGTCTCTACAATGAATCCGTTGTCATCGATTACGTTTCCGCTGATGTCTACACGGATGTCGTCAGGAATACGAGCGCACTCATACTCGCCAGAGTAGCCTCTATTATTGCTGATTGTATAATATGCGCTATTATCTGCCGAGAATACGATCGGGTTTCCGTTAGGATCCAGTGTAAGTGCTACCGCACCGGGCCAAGCTTTAACATCACCATAGGATGATGTTGTGACTCCTGTATCGGGATCAGTAGTCTCGGTCAGGAGTGCGTAGTGAACGTTTTTCAAGCCAAAGAAAACTTTCTTTTCTGCGTTAGGCATTTTTAGTTCCTCCTAAGAATGAGATATCGTAATAAGTCTCGCAAACGTGCTCGGAGGGATCCTGCGCATCCGTTATCGAATACGGCAACGGGTAATTGTCCAGGACCTTCTCAAGCTCCGCATGGAGTGTCCAGTTATGGACCTCGCTCTCGACCAAAGTGATACGGAGCGAAGTCGTTTTTGTATATGTCTTATCGTCTGCTGCAAAATTGGGATGGGTAATGTCTGTCAGAGTGATATAAGGACAGGCTGTACCGTCTGGCGCTACACCGTAGTGTACGTCAAACTTGGCTGTCGTAAGGTCTGATACAAGAGTTTCAATGCTCATAACTGTTCCGCCAATCTTGAAATAATTTCATTTTCTAACCAGCCTTCGACTGGTGCGATGTGGACATGAGCCGGAGCTCTGCCGACCTTTATGCCGTTAACCACAACATCGTGACCGTTTTCGAGAAGATGTGTAAGCCTGTATGTCGGAGCCTTGTTGTAGATGATGTACACGTTGTTGTACATTACCTTCTTAGTCTTCAATGACCAGTTCTTCGCATATTCACCCGAAGCACTGGGAGACTCGGCTCTGAGCTTCTTCACGGCATCCTGTGAGCAATACTTGATGATCCTGTTCGATTCAACATCGACCGAAGTAACATAAGTCTGCAAGATGTCGTTCATGCTCTTCAACAAACTATCCATCAGTTCCCTACTCTCTCTCCGAAATAGAGTTCGATGCGGTCTGTTCCCTTGTCTCTCGTTCTGTAGATCGTGTACTCCATAGAGCCGAGCTTTAACTTAGCCTGACCACCGTAGTCGAATGAGGACATCTCAATGACTCCCTGCGGTCTTATGCCTGCCTGCTCTGCCTTGTAGAACTCGTTCTGGTAAACAGAATCAAGAGAACCGATGCAAGTAGTGGTCGTTGGTGTACCGGGTACTGACTGCCCTGTAACGTCCTTCGTTGTGGTCTCCGTTACGAGATCAAAATCAACGATCTTTTTCATGACTCTTCCTCCGGGATAACCGAGCTCGAGTAATTGCGCATCTTGAGCTGTGCCTTCTGATTCCAGTATGAAGTCTCAAGGCGCTCAGCTTCTGCGCTGTCCAACAGATCACCCATATGCAGTTTGACGTAAGTTTTTACAGCAGTAACTACAAGCTGGTCAGACGTTGAAGGTGTGTACGGCTGATCGCTGATGTCAGCGACACCCGAGATCTCCAAGTCATAATAGGCAGCATCGATCAATTCACTGAACTCAGAGTCCAATGATGTGGAGCTGATTCTGCAAGCCAGCTTACAAGCTGCCAAGATTTGAGCTTTTGTCATAAGTTCCTCCTGTAAAGGTATCGGCTACCTCGGATGAGGTAGCCTTCCACCGTTTTTATTAAGACTCTGCTTCCTTGCTGATCTTTACGAATGTGCCAGGAATATCAACAGCGATTGCTGCGTAAGCACGTCCAACGAGCTTGACAAGATCTGCCTCAGCGAGTGAAAGATCGTCATACTTAATGTTGATGTCGTCTCCGTTAGGGAAATTGTAGTGGAGTCCCTTACGATCACCAACGATTACATATGTCTCACCTGCAGAAGCATCAGCGTAAGCCTTGATTGTGTTGTTGAAGATAACAGGAAGTCCCTCGAATACATCGATGGGATAACCAGCAGCATAAGCTACAGCCTTGAATGCAGGCAGTGTCTGCTTGTTCATGATGATGCAAGCGTTTGTTGCTCTGTCAGAGAGCTGAGCGATAGCCTGTGCGATTGTATCTGCTGCGATTGTGTCGATCTCAACAACCGGAACACCAACAGCCTGTGCGCCTGATGTTGCAGGTGCAGCTTCGATAGCAGCTACACCGAGATCAGCGAGCTTCTTAGCGATCTGATGTGTAAGCTCATCATAGATGTATCTGAGGAATGCCTCACCACCAAGATCAAGAGCCTCATCAGAGATTGTGATCCACTTCTTAATGGAAGCAGGAACCATAGAAACGATACCAAGAACGAGTTCCTCTTCCTTACCAGCCTCATCGCCCTCAACGTGAACGAGAGCGCCCTCAGCGGAAAGCTCGAAACCTACACGAAGGATACCCTTAATGTATGTCTTTGTAGCGCCTGCAAGAATCTGCTCTTCATCCCAAGCAACCTTGATTTCTTCCTCAACAAATGCAGGAACGGGAAGAACACCATCGTCAGCGAGCTCTGTAAGAAGAGCACGGCACTCTGTTTCCTTACCTGTCTTGATGTACTTAGCATAAGCCTCGATGTACTCTTTTGAATTTCTGATTTCTTCAACTGTAGCCATTTTTCTAACCTCCGGCATTTCGATTTTTGTCTCTTCACCCTGGCCATCAATAACAGCCTGGATGTCAGCTTTGCGCTGTTCGTCTACGAGAACAGCCTTACGTGCTTCGAGAGCATCAACCTCGACACTAAGAGCGTCAAAGTCAGCCTCAGAAGACTTGTCTTCGACCAAAGATCTGATCTCGCCAAGACGAGCTTCGCAAGACTCCATATCCATAGTCATGATCTCTTCGTTAGTCATTTGTCTGACCTCCTAATTTAAGTTTGAGTTCGAGTCTCTTACGAGCCTCCGTTCTCTTTATTTCCTGCTCTCGAGCTTTGGCTTCCTTGACCTCCTCAAGAACCTCTCTCGATACTCCATCGGAGAAGGCACGAGCTGAAATACTTGTAGCATCGTTTGCGGGCAGTGAAACTGCTGAAACGTCATACAACTTTTTAATACCAGTTATCGTTCTGAGTGTCTTGATCAGAACGGAACCGTCATCTCTCTTCTCTTCTGTCTGTTCACGCTTGTCAGCGCTTACAGTGAAGCCGAATGACATCTTGTTGGTATAACCACCCTTGATCTCTTCAAAAAGCTGTCTGCCGATCTCTGTACCTCCGAGAGATGCTCTCATGTGAGGTGTCTCATCCAGCTCGATCTCCAATGTGTTATTGCTCTTACGGGCAAACACACGGCCCTGATGGTCATACTGCATGATTACATCAGTCATATCTGTTTCATCGAAAGCTCCACGAGCGACCTGCTCCCAGACTTCGATGCGGTAGCCGGGCTCTTCATAGGATCCCAACATGTACGGCTGATCGTATGTTGAAAAATCGCCCTCGACTACGAAGTCTTCCGTGGGCGCAAGAGTCAGTGACCTGTACTCTCTTTCTGCTTTAATAGGCATTTATGATTCCTCCTGTGTATCTGCGTTAGGATCGTAATATTCACCACGAGCCATCGCCTTCTGGCCCTGTCCGTCAGGTAACGGTGCAAGGTTAAAAACTTCTCGAGCTTCATCGATAAGCAAGAAGCCTCGATCGCCCATTGTCTTAACGTAATCAAGTTTGTCCTTGAAGCTCATGTAAGAAACCCTGTTAGCCGTTGCTATCAGGCAATTACCAAGAGTGGTTTCTCTGTCGCTGAACAATGCGAAGGTCATCGTCTCGCTGAACTGTACAGCGAAGGGTTCGATCGCACCCTCGAAGAAGGCTGACCAGGCATCGCCTGTTACCTTGTTCATGAGTACGTCTTCGTTAACACCGAAGTAGGAATATACATTCCTGTTGATGAGGTCCATCTGGTCCTTATCAGGTGTCCACGGTGTGACATTTATCTGCTTGATGTCCTTGTATGTGTTCGGGAAGAGCAGGACTCCGCTCTTCTTTGCTTCCTTACCGAAGGCAGCCTCCGAAAATGACTCTCTTTCCTTCTTCAAGTCCTCACCCTTCGTAAAGTTCACGAGTGATGCCATGAATTTATAAGAATTGGAGCTCTTAACTGCTTCCTTGATTCCCTGCTTCTGAATGGTCAGAAGGTCGAGGGTTTCATCAAGGCAGTTATTGTCGGATCCGAAGAAGTCATTTTTGAACTGGAACCTTGTAAGGATTGCGCATTCATCGAGCTTGCAGGCTGCGGTCTTTCTTCCGCTCATGTACTTGTACTTTAGCCACAATTCATCCTTGAACGTGACGATTTTGCACTGTGATGGAAGGACCGGAAATATACCTGCCTTGTTAAGAGCTGAATCATAGATCGGAACTATGATGCAGTTATTGCAGCAATCAAGGATCGTGCTGATACGATAGAGCTCCTGTGACCATGTGTGCCACGGGTTAGGTCTTTTCTTGAGTTTCGCCATTAGGTCAGGCTTTGCGCTGCCGATGATCTCCACCTTGAGCTTCGATACATGTCTCGCCCTGGCATCAATGGCAGCTCTGACCAAGAGACTCTCGTAGATCTCACCCTTCCAGTCACGGAAGACAGGCTCATATCCGGACACTACCTTAAATGTCTGGCCAGCCTGTACTACTTGGGTAACTTTGTTATTGTTTCCAAGTATGCGGTCAAGTAATCCCATCGTCTTTTACTCCTTATTTTTTAATCGTTCGGATAACTCCGAAAAATACTTCTGGCGAACGCAAAAAGCATCAGCCAGTGCAGCGACTCCATCGATATGGTCTCGCTGCCTGAGCTTAATCAGTCGACCACGTCCTCTCTCTGTCGACATCTTTATCGCTGAATTAAGCAGATGTATCTTCAACAGGTCATTGTCACCGATGTGAACATGACCATCCTTGAAAATGCCTTCCATCTCCTGCAGGACTCCCCAGAGGTTATCGCCCTGGTACACGTCATCCGTCTTGAATCCGAATCCGTCTAAATCCTGTACAAGATACTGTGATGAGTAGCGGTCATAACCAACGACAAGAGGGAGCAGCTCATATTCCTGTACTGCTCTCACTAACCATTCATACACACCCTTGTAATCGATGTAGTTCTCACCGCTTAACGTGAGCCATCCCTTCTCGATGTAAAGGTTGTATGGTATACCGTCCTGTGCTATCGCCTCCGAGAGTTTCTCGGAGGGTAGCCAGAAGTGGCTTATGACATACAGCTCGCCATCCTTCTCGATCAGCAGACATGCACTCGTTAAGTCCGTGGTCTGCGAGAGGTCGATTCCTGCCACACAGTAGTGTGACTTGAAGTCTTCCATCTCGAAGTGTGCTCCGCACATCTTCTTGACAGTGTCAGCGCTTAACCAAGCCTGACTGCTGTTTGACTTCAAATTACAGAACTTACAGATGAACTCTGCCTTCTTTGACAGGGAATCGTGAGCGATGGCGATCTGGTCAAGAATGAACTGGACCGGAACACTTCTTCCCATTCCAGGAAGGCTCTTCCTCAGCTCATTGATGTCATCCCACTTCTCAATGTCATCTATCATGTAAAAAAGGGGCAGGAGCCTCTGCTCATGTCCCTCTCCTAACAGGAACCTCGTGCCTCTGGTGAATAACTCATCATAGATACCACCATCGACATAACCACCCGAACTGATCGAGATGGTCAGAGGTTCTTCTCTTGCGCCTGTGCCGGAAGTCATAACTTCGTACTGTTTAAGACCTCGAGCTGCAGGCCACGAGCTGCATTCATCACAGATTGTGGCCATTGGGTTGTACCCGTCTGCCTTCTTCTCATTGAAGGCGATCTTCTTGATGGTCGTATTCTTACTCTGTATGAACCAGTCGTTCTTTCTTTTCTTGATGCGCTTCATCAGATCCGGAGAGTGCATGACATTGAACTCGAATGCCGAGTACACCAGATCTGACTGGTCGAGCTTCGGAGCCAAGCAATAGATCTCGGATCCAAACTCACCATCGAGGTATGCTTCATAGGTCAGGATCGCTGCTGCGATCAGTGTCTTTCCACACTTACGGCCTACAAACAGTGCTACCTCACGGAATTGTCTTTTCCCGTTCTCGTCTACAATTCCGTATAGCGCTGATATAAACGCTTTCTCCCAGAGGTCCAGCTTCAAGAACCCCGGAGCAAGTTTTCCCTTGTTGTGTCTGCAGAACTTCTCGATGAACTTTATGGCCTTGTTCGCTTTGCTTTGGTCAAAGCGGTACGTACCGTCATCGATGCCTGCTACTACCTTTTCATAAAAGAGCCTTACCCAAATTCCTACGATTTCTGTTCCGTCTACTATCTGCTGATAGTATGCGTAGATGAAATTATCCATCCATGAACTCACTTAACGCATCTTTGGAATCAGGCTCTGATGAAAGTGCATCCATTATCTTGATCAATGTGGCCACCGTGCCATTCGCAGCCGTTGCGGTCTTGTTGTATTCCGAGATCGCAGGGTTAGCCACGAGATTCTCTCTACCCTTGACATATTCCTTCGTTACGGTTGCGCCATATTCATCAATGGCCTTCTGCAGATCATCCAAGATCTTCATCTGCACCTGGTAACGATTGAATGTCGTGGCGAAAAAGTAATTGGAAGACACTCCACGCTTTTCTGCCTGTTCGAGAATCAGTTTCGCCTGCTGTTGCAGACTCGTTTTCGATTTAGCCATAAAAAGTCACGCTCCTATCTGGGTTTCTCGACTTTTGCTTGGCGCTGCTCGGGAGAGCTCGGGGGAACACGCTCGGAGGTCCGGGGAAAGTCCAAAAACTCACGCTCCGTGAGAGCGTGTTTTGAGGGAGTCTGG
>Ga0265298_10001994_pt1 | contig 29403 bp, 27 predicted proteins | sample AusTroGonzalo_MG_3_FD_193486 | JGI IMG/M metagenome (GOLD analysis project Ga0265298, IMG submission 193486) | Bovine rumen microbial communities from tropical cattle in Woodstock, Queensland, Australia - Gonzalo_01 | ecosystem: Host-associated > Mammals > Digestive system > Stomach > Rumen ...
GAAACCAGACGGAAAACTGATTCTGATTGAAGAAAACGGCGGCTGTTGGGTGAAAAGCGCGATGCTGTTTGCTCAACGCGGCAACAAAAGGGTGATCACCCTTTATGACGAAAAACTCCAAAAGGAGGTACAGATGGGCAACGAGAACATCCGCCCTGAAAAGGTATGGCGAAAACACTTCCAAAAAGCCGGTTTCCATCTTGAAGAAGACAGCCTTCAGTACATCCGTTTCCTGCCCTCTTACCGCTTCACTGAAAAAAATCTGCAAAAAAATATTGAAAAAGAGCAGCGTGTTTGGAAAAAAAATGCATTTTTGCGCCGCCATGCCTTTTGGGGGATCAATATGGTGTTTGGGAAGTAGGGAATAGGCAACAGGCAACAGGCAATAGATGTTATTACCTGTTGTAGCAAAATGACGGGTGAAGCGTCTAAATATCGAAAATTTAAAATCGATCATAATATGGAACAAGAAGAAAAAAATTATCAGCCGGAGACTAAGTCGCGCAAATTCTGGCGCGTGGTACTGGGCTCCATGGTGGGTTTCGTGCTCGCCTCTTTCATCACCTCCATCCTGGGTCTCCTCATGTTTCTGGGGATGATTGCCTCTTTCGAGAAGATGGGCTCGGCAAGTACTCCCAACGTTAAGGACAACAGCGTCTTAGTGTTGGATCTCTCCTCCCCCATCGAGGAACGCGCAGTGGAAATGCCCTTCGATTTTGGTCCCTACGCGGATCAAAGCATTGGTCTGGACAAAATCCTGTCCGCTATCGAATCCGCTGCCGGTGACCCGAAAATCAAAGGTATTTATCTGAAATCCCAATCAGTGGGTGGTGCCCCCGCCACCAACAAGGCCATCCGCGATGCTTTGATGGAATTCAAGAAGAGCTCCGGAAAATTCATCTACGCCTACAGTGATGTTTATACGCAAAACGGCTACTATATGGCCACCGTTGCGGACAAAATCCTATTGAACCCATCTGGCGATCTTACCCTGAGAGGTTACTCCTTCCAGCTGATGTTCTACAAGAACCTGCTCGATAAAATGGACGTGGACATCCAAGTTTTCCGTCACGGTCAGTTCAAAAGTGCTGTAGAACCCTACTTCCTGGACAAAATGAGCGATGCTAACCGCGAACAAATGTCCACTTTGGCCAACTCTCTTTGGGATGTATTCATCCAAGACGTTTCCAAATCGCGCAAAATCTCTGCAGATGAGTTGAACAACATTGCCGACAACCTGCTCTGCTCCTCCCCGAAGGAGGCCCTCAACCTGAAACTGGTCGACAAGCTGGCTTATGCAGACGAGGTGGAACAGATGATCAAAACAAAGCTGAATTTGGGTGTGGATGACAAACCCAACTATGTTTCCATCGGAAACTACGCCAAGAGCATTGACAAAAAGAACGAAAGCGGCAATCAAGTGGCGGTATTCTATGCCTTTGGCGAAATCAGAGACGGTAAAAATGACAGCGGCATCTACTCCGAAACCTTTATCAAGGAATTCCGCAAAGTATATAAAAACAAAGATGTGAAAGCCATCGTATTGCGCGTCAACTCCCCTGGTGGCAGCGCATTAGCTTCTGAGAATATATGGCATGAGATTGAAAATGCCAAGAAAGCCGGCAAGAAGGTGGTGGTCTCCATGGGCGACTACGCAGCTTCCGGCGGCTACTACATCTCCTGCAATGCGGACTACATCATCGCTCAGCCGAACACCATTACCGGCTCCATCGGCGTTTTCGGTATGGTGCCTTCCGCACAGAAGTTCCTGAAAAACAAACTCGGGGTTACCACGGATGAAGTAGGCTCCAACAAGCACTCCGTCCCGGGTGGACTGTACCGTCCGCTGGATGAACTGGAGAGCGAGAGAATGCAGGCTTCCGTTGAAGAAATCTACGCCACCTTCACGAAACGTGTGGCCGATGGCCGTCATCTCAGTGTGAGTTACGTAGACAGCATCGGACAAGGCCGTGTGTGGGCTGGCAGCGATGCCCTCAAAATCGGTTTGGTCGATGAACTTGGCTCCCTTGACAAGGCCATCAAGAAAGCCGCTGATTTAGCGCAACTTAGCGACTACAAGGTATGCCGTTATCCGGCGCAGAAAGATTGGTTCTCCACTCTCTTCTCCATGAAAGATGATGCCGTGGATGCCGCCGTGCGAGAGAAATTGGGACCCTTCTACAACCTCTTCACCGAAATGCAACAAGTGCTGGAATGTGAAGGCGTTCAGGCCCGTATGCCGATGAGCATCACCATTCAATAATCCTCACTCAACAACAAAATTATGTCTCCAGAATTTCTCACCTCCGCCTTCAACATCTACCTTTGGGTGATGATCGCCATTGCCGTAGTGGTCTTTGTCTCTCTCTACTTTGTAGATGCCGGCTACGGAATGCTCAGAAGCCCCAAGTGGGGTAAGAGCATCAACAACAAAGTGGCTTGGTTTTTGATGGAATTTCCCATTTTCCTGGCCATGATCATCATTTGGTTGCTGTCACCGCATCGTTTTGACATTGTTCCGATGGTTTTCCTGCTGATTTTCGAGACACACTACTTCCAACGGGCCATCATCTTTCCTTGGCTGATGAAAGGAAAGAAAAGTACGATGCCGTTAGGGATCATGTTCTCGGGAATCACCTTCAACATTTTGAATGCGATGATGCAGGGATATTGGATTTTCTTCGAATCCTACAACGCAAACTATCATGTATTTGGACTCTCCTACTCCGACATTGCATGGCTTTGGTCGCCACAATTCATCATCGGCCTCATCATTTTCATCTTCGGCTTCTACACTAATTTGCGTTCGGACTACATCATCCGCCATCTGCGCAAAAGTGATGACGACACCAATCACTATTTGCCGGAAGGCTTTATGTTTGAAAACGTTACAAGTGCCAACTACTTTGGTGAACTGATGGAGTGGTTAGGATTTGCCATCCTCACTTGGTCGTTGTCGGGTTTGGTATTCTTCATTTGGACGTTTGCCAACCTGGTGCCGCGCGCCAATGCCCTTTACAAGCGGTATCAATCCGAATTCGGCGAAATCATCGCGCGCAAACGCTTGAAACGGGTGTTTCCGTTTATTTATTAGACGTGTGACGTGTGATGTATGACGTTGGATGTAGCTAAAAGCTAAAAGCTAACAGCCAAAGTCCAGCTACCGGCTGAACATTTCGGTTTCGACCAATTCGCAAATAATATGCCCTATCATAATGTGGCTTTCTTGGATACGAGGAGTGTCTTGGGAAGCCGCATTTAGTAATATGTCGGCGTAATCTTTCATTTTGCCGCCGGTCTCGCCCGTCATCGCGATGATTTTCACACCCATTTCTTGGGCCACCTCGAAAGCTTTGAGGATATTTTTGGAGTTGCCGGAAGTGGAGATGCCCACGATGACATCGCCCTTTTTCGCAGTTCCGCGCAAAAGTCGCGAGAAGATGAGGTCGTAGCCGTAGTCGTTGCCCACGGCGGTAAGGTAGGAGGTGTTGCAATGGAGCGCTTCGGCGTTGAGCGGCGGGCGGTCGAAGTAGAAACGCCCGGAAAGTTCCGCAGCGAGATGTTGCGCATCTGCCGCGCTGCCACCATTGCCGCAAAAATGGATTTTGCCGCCGCCACGCAGCGACGCAACGATCATATCCGCCGCCTGCTGGATGCGGTCGAGGAATTCGGGGTTATTCAAAATCGCCTGTTTCGCGGCGATGGATTGGGTGATGGATTGAGAGATTCTTGGGTTCATATTACGATTTACGATTTACGGTTTACGATTTGCGATTTGCGGTTTGCGGTTTGCGATTTGCGGTTTGCGATTTGCGGGGTGTAGGGGCGTATCGCATACGCCCGATCGCATACGCCCGATCGCATACGCCCTTTCGCATACGCCCCTACATTAATCATAATTCATTTTGGGCGCGGGCGTAGTCTTCGGGGATACCGATGTCAATAAAGTAGCCATCGGAAGGCATAGCAAAAAACAATTCTCGAGTATAGTATTTTTCCATAAGATCTTTTTCAAACGAAAACTTTTTCGGTTGAGGATATTTGTCAAAAAGTGCTCGATTGATCATGTAAACGCCGCCGTTGATAAAGCCACGACCTGAGGAAACACCTTTTTCGGAGAAAAGGATGATCATGTTGTTGTTGCCGATGGTCACGCTTCCGTAACGAGAAACATCTTCCACTTCACGCAAAACAATACTCAGCAGACAGCGTTTTTCAGCAAAAAACTGCTCGAATTCGGTGAGATTCACCTTGAACATTGTATCGCCATTGATGACCAACACATTGTCAGAGGAACATTTGGACATGGCGTATGCAATGCCGCCGCCCGTGCCGAGGGGTTCTGTCTCCACCGCGTAGTCAATCTCCAAACTTTTGTATTGATTTCCGAAATACTCCTCAATTTTCTCGTGCAGATATCCGACCGACAAAATTACTTTATTGTATTGGTATTCAATCAGATAATCCAAAATATACGTCAAGAACGGACGGTCATTCACGGGAGCCATCGGCTTGGGAACGTCCTTTACCACGCCTTGCAGCCGGGTACCAAAGCCGCCGGCCAGAATGATTGCTTCTTTATTCTTTTTCATAATTTTTGTTTCACCTTGTTGTAGAGACGCGATTAATCGCGTCTCTACATGGGTTACATCGTCCATGTCTTGAGGCCTTCGGTGACAAATTCGTAACGTTTCGATTGTCCGCCGAATTCCGCGAGGCGGTCGATGACTTTGTAGCGGGCATTGGAAGGGCAGTAGAAGAACATGAAGCCGCCGCCGCCCGCACCGGAAATCTTACCACCGGTGGCGCCTGCCTGAATGGCAGCTGAGTACACCTCGTCGATGAACTCGTTAGAGACGCTGTCGGCCATCTGTTTCTTGTGCTGCCAGCCTTCGTCCAGAATCCTTCCGATGGCGTCCAAATCGCCCTTCAGAAGCACCTCCTTCATGTGGAAAGCTTGCTCCTTGAGTGCTAACATCGCATCAATGGATTTCTGCTTTTTCGCCGTAACGTTTTTCTGCTGTTCCTCAATGATTTTCGCTGAAACGTGGCTAGTGGCCGTATGGTAAAGCACGAGGTTGTGCGCCAGTTCGTCCAGATAACGTTGGCGTATGCGTAACGGGTTGACAATCACGTTGTCCCCAATGAATTCCATGTAGTTGAATCCGCCGAACGTAGCCGCGTATTGGTCTTGCTTACCGCCCGCCATCTGCAGGTCAATGCGTTCGATTTCGTAGGCGAGTTTCGCGATATCGTACTCACCCAAAGGCAGTTTCAGCCACTCCACAAACGCACCCAAAATGGAGACCACCAAGGTGGATGAGGTGCCTAATCCGGAACCCGGAGGCGCATCCACGAAAGTGCTCATCTTGAAAGACAACGGCTTGTGTGTGAACTGTTTGACAATGCGGTTATATACGCCCTTGTGAAGAATGAAGTAGCCTTCTGGTATCAAGCTGTCGGTTGACTGAAGGGTCTCCCCAAGTTCTTCCTTCGCCGGATTCTCGAACACAATCTGTCCGTTGTCCAAAGGTTCAAGGGTGGTGTAAGCATACATGTTTACCGTGGCGTTGAGGATGGCACCGCCGTAGATATCAGAGAACGGCGAGACATCGGTACCGCCGCCGGCGAGACCTAATCTCAAAGGGACTTTACTGCGAATAATCATATCGTGAAACTACAAATTATCGTTTTATCTTTCTGTATATCAGATTTATATGGAGGTATTTCCAAAAATAAATCATATCCGCAAAGGTACATAAAATTTGAATATGCTCAAAACGATGAATTTACCCTCTGTAGAGACGCGATTAATCGCGTCTCTACAGATTAATCGCGTCTCTACAATCAATTATTTCATAACATCGCCAATGGCCGCCGTGAAGGTCGTCCATGCATATTTTTTCTTCTCTTCCACCACGTTCCGCTCGAACTCCTCTTGCTTGTTTTCTTCGAAGAAACGACACAATGCATCGGCAATTTGCTTCGAATCGGGTTCCACCACGTAACCGATTTTGCCGTCAGGCACGATTTCGGCGAGGCCGCCCACGTTGGTCACTAACATTGGCTCCTCGAAATGGAAGGCGATTTGCGTCACGCCGCTTTGCGTGGCGGTTTTGTAGGGTTGCGCCACAATGTCGGCCGCGCTGAAATAGCGGTTTACTTCGCTATCGGGGATGAAATCGGTGCAAAGCACCACGCGGTCTTCAATTCCTAACTCTTTGATTTGCTTGAGATAAGGTTCTGGATCACCGTAGAATTCTCCCGCCACGATAAGTTTCACGTTCTGTTGGCGAAGGCGGTCATCCGCAAAGGCCTCCAGCAACAAATCCAGTCCTTTGTAGGTGCGGATGAAGCCGAAGAAGAGCACGTAGCGTTGCTCAGAGGGGAGGTTCAACAGCTGCAGTGCCGTTTCGCGCGGCAGGCGCTCGCCGTAATGGTCGTAGAGCGGGTGCGGGCAGAAGACGGCGGATTTCTCCTTCGTGAAAAGTCGCAAATCAGCCAGCACCGACTTCGACATCGCCACGAAACCGTCGGTGGGACGGATGAAGTAGCGCACGAACATCTTGTCTCCTGGACGGTGCTCGTGCGGGATGACGTTGTCAAGGATGGAGATCAGCCGGGTGTGCTTGTTCTTGCGCACCATCCGTGCAATCGTGCCGAAGCAGGGCGACATAAAAGGCAGCCAGAACTTAGTGATCATCAGATCGGGCTTCTTGCGTGCAATCTCGCGCCCCACCTTGAACCAATTAAACGGGTTGTAGGAGTGTACTTTCCTTACGATTTTGAGTCCTTTGGGCGCCGGTTCGGTACTATATTGCGTTTTCCCTGGGAAAAGGAAGTCCGGATACTGATGGGTGAAGGTATAGATTTCCACCTCGTGACCTTGGTTCTGATATTCGCGGGCCAGTCGCTCGTTAAACGCCGACAAACCGCCACGATAGGGATATGCTGTTCCGAGAATGATGATTTTCATAGGGTATGATTTTGAGCGGCAAAGATAGTGAATTTTTCGTACTTTTGCGGCCTTAAAATTTGAAATAAAAAAAACAACTGAAATATGAAACCCATTCTTAAGAAAACACTGACCCATTGCGGCATCATCCTCTTCTTTTTCCTCGTGGCCGCCATCTATATGTCCCCAGCCTTCGATGGCAAGGTCATCCAACAGGGAGATACGATGAAATGGCAAGCAATGGCAAAAGAGCAAATTGATTTTCATGAGAAAACCGGCGAGCACACCATTTGGAACAGCTCCATGTTCAGCGGTATGCCGGGCTATCAGATCGTCTTAAATGTACCACCACATTCTATATTCACAAATATCAAGAATTGTCTAAATTTGTATTTTTTAGGTTATTCAGGCAACATAGGAGTGGTATTTTTATATTTGCTGGGGTTCTATGTATGTTTGTTGGCTTTTGGTGTGAATCCTTGGCTTTCTCTTTTTGGCGCACTGGCTTTCGGATTGGGTAGTTACAATATCATTATTATCGAAGCCGGCCACATGACTAAAGCATACGCAATGGCTATGATGGCACCCATTTTAGGCGGTATGTTGTTGACATTTAAGAGGCGGTATGTTTGGGGCGGAATTTTGTTTGCCGTTGCTTTGGGAACGCAAATCGCTTACAACCATATCCAGATAACGTACTACACCATGCTGATTGGCATTATATTAGGTGTAATTTATGCTATTTTCGCCGTGAAAGACAAATGGATGAAGTCATTCTCAGTTGGGGTAGGGGTGCTGCTTATCGGGTGCGTGTTTGCCGTTCTTTGCAACTCCAGCAACCTTTTCATGAATCAGGAATATGCCAAATACACCATGCGTGGCGGTTCGGAAATCTCTGTAACGCCCGAAGATTTGTACAAGGACGGCGAGGCTAAGTCCATTGCTGTTACCAACGGATTGGATATTGATTACGCTTTTGCTTGGAGTTACGGTAAGGGAGAGACCTACACGCTGCTTGTGCCAGGTGCGTATGGCGGCGGTTCTGGTGAAACAGTGGGTACGGATTCTGAATTCTACAAGACTTTCCGTCAAAAACAGGCTCCGCTCTATTGGGGCGACCAACCCTTCACCTCCGGACCGGTCTATTTCGGTGCCGTCGTCATCTTCCTCTTTGTGTTGGGTATGTTTGTGGTAAAGGGGCCCGAACGCTGGTGGATACTCTTGGCCACCATCCTTTCCATCTTGATGGCTTGGGGCAAGAACCTGATGGGCTTTAACGAGTTTCTGTTCAACCACTTACCATATTACAACAAATTCCGCACCCCGTCTATGAGCCTGGTGATGGCCAACGTGACCATGGTGCTGTTGGCCGTGCTGACCTTGAAAGCCATTTTCGACAAGGAAAACCCTATCGACAAAAAGAAGCTGAACCTCGGACTCTACATCTCCACGGGCGTTACCGCCGGTTTCATCCTGCTGATGATGGCACTCTCCCACAGCTTCTCTTTCTCAGGTGCTAGCGATGTGCAGATGGCCGCGCAGTATGGCAATCAGTGGGATATGATTCAAGAGGTGTTAGTAAAGGACCGTAAGGCGCTCTTTATGTCCGACTCTTGGCGTTCGCTGATCTTGGTTCTGATTTCCGCCGTCTTTTTGTGGCTCTATATTAACGAAAAAATCAAACAATCGGGTATTATCATCGGCGTGTTGGCTTGTCTGGTGCTGTTCGACCTTTGGGGTGTGGATCGCCGCTACCTTAACGATTCTAATTTCGTCAATGAGAAGCGTCTCAAACTGAAACCTTCCCAAACCGACCAGATACTTGACCAATATGCCGCGCAGTTCAAGGATGAGGACTACCGTGTGTTCGACCTTTCCGTCAACACCTTCAACGACTCTTATCCTTCGGCTTTCCACCATCAGATTGGTGGTTATAATGCCGCTAAGCTGCGCCGTTATCAAGACCTCATTGACTTTTACCTTTCCCGTCACATCAACACCGATGTGCTCAATATGCTGAACACCCGCTATATTGTGATGCAAGGTCAAGGTGGCCAGCCCTTGGTGCAGCGCAACCCTGAAGCCTTGGGCAATGCTTGGTTTGTGGATGCGTACCAGTTGGTGGAAGATCCCAATGCGGAAATTTTGGCACTGAACGACTTCAATCCTGCTGACACGGCTATCGTTGACAAGCGTTTCGCCAGCATGTTGCAGGGTAAGAATCTGGAGCGCGACAGCAATTCCGTTATTGTGATGGAGCACCAGAAGCCTTATAACATGGACCATCTGATTTACAAGACCAAGACTTCCAAAGAGCAGTTGGCAGTCTTTTCCGAAGTCTATTACGAACCTGACTGGCGTGCCTACATTGACGGCAAGCCGGCTGACTACTTCCGTGTCAACTACATTCTGCGTGCTATGGTAATTCCCGCTGGCGAGCACACGGTGGAGTTCAAATGTGAGGCACCGAAACTGTTCAAGCTAATCAAAGTGAATATTGTGTCGGGTATCTTGTTTGTGTTGCTGGTGGCTGGTAGCTTGTTCTGGTATTACCGTAAACCGAAAAAAGAGATTGCCAGTCAGCAATAGCTTTTATAATAACGTTTTATGAATATCCTTTTCATCCGATATAAAAAGTCCAAGAACATTTTGGAAGGCGGCGAGCAGGCCAGTCAGAAGAACTACAACGTGCTTTCGCAGCTGGTGGGTGAAGACAATATCACCACCTATTACGTCCATGATGAGAATCACAAGAAAACAGCATGGGATTATGCCAAGGGGGTGTTCTATTTCCCGTTCAATTACTATTTCGGGTTGACTCCCAAGCGCGTGAAAGAGATTGTGAGACTGGCACAGGGATATGATGTGGTTTACATCGACCGCAGTGTGTTTGGAATTGTAGCGAAAAAATTAAAAGAAACGGGCTACAAAGGTCGGATAATCTCGTTTTTCCACAACGTTGAGGTATCCTATTTTGAGGCGAAATTGGGAAACAAACCAGGGACAGGAGTCTTTTTGCGCTGCATTGACCATAACGACCGGTATGCTTGCCAATATTCTGACAAGACCATTACCTTAAACTCGCGTGATGATAACGAATTGTTTGAACGCTATGGAAAAAAGGCGGATGTGCTGATTCCGGTAACTTTCAAGGATAAATACCTCAAGGACAGCTATCCTCAAGAAGATACATCAGCGCAGCCGTTGTGCCTCTTTTTGGGTGCCTATTTCCCGCCCAACAACGAGGGCATTGTCTGGTTTGTGAAAAATGTGCTGCCGCATGTGAACATCCGCATGAAAGTGGTGGGCAAGGGTATGTCAAGATTGAAGGCAGAGGAACCGGCTTTGAAAGACATCGAGGTGATCAGCGACGCACCCGACCTGCTGCCTCATTTCGAGGAGGCTGACATTATGGTGCTGCCCATCTTCAAAGGCAGCGGCATGAAGGTGAAAACCTGCGAGAGCTTGATGTACGGCAAAAATATCATCGCCACCGACGAGGCGTTTGTCGGCTATGATGTGGATTACGACAAGGTGGGCGGCAAGTGCAACACGGCTGAAGAGTTTATTTCTCGCATCCAAGATTTCGAGAAGACCCCCCGTCCGCGTTTCAACACTTACTCGCGCCAGATGTTTTTGGAGAAGTACTCTGAAGAAGCGGTTGTCGGGAAGTTCAGGGAGGTGCTGTTTGAATAATTGTTGCTATAGGGGGGAATAATAATGCATCAAGAGAAGGTGTTAGCCGTTTCCATTGTCGTACCTGTGTATGCAGTGTCTGCATACATTGAACGCTGTATCAGCTCTGTGATGTGCCAAATGTACGACCACATTGAGTGCATCATCGTGGACGATGCCACCCCTGATGACAGCATTACCAAATGCGAACAACTGATTGCTAACTATAAAGGGCCTATCCATTTCGTTATCCTTCATCATGAACGGAACCGAGGGTTGTCTGCAGCGCGAAACACTGGCATAGATGCGGCAACTGGTGAGTATGTTCTCTTTTTGGATAGCGATGACGAACTGACATCGGATTGCATCGAAAAGCTGTTAAATCCCATTCAGAATGACCCGACCATTGAAATGGTTTTGGGTAATTATGAAATCTATTCCCAATACAATTCTCAATCTCCGATAAAGCAACGGCGAACCAATCTTCAGGAAGGAGATTATGACACGAAAGAAAAAGTATGGAAACTCTACAAAAAGGGAGGGGGATACGATGGGCATGCATGGAACAAATTGATTAACAAGGAGTTCTTGAAGCAAAATCAGCTCTATTTCAAAGAAGGCATTATGTGGGAGGATATGGTCTGGAGTTTCATAACCGTGCAATACCTACGACATCTTTACATCATTCCAGAGGTAACCTTGATGTACTACGTCCGCCCCAAATCTATCATGACGGGTACCAGCGGCAAGGAGCGATCGCGTCATCTGGAAGTGGTGTATGAGGAGATTGCCAACCACTTCACCGAAGATGACAAAGGATGGGAGGCGCAAAAGTATCTGAGAGGATTCTGCAGTGTGCTTATATACCGGTATGACAGTCCCATTGCCCAGCATACGGCGCAAGTGTTTTTAGATGCCTTGTCCGGCAGGTCTTACACGCGTGAACGGCTCTATTTAAAATTTGTCATTTTCCTGTCGAAATTCTGGTTAGGAAGGAAGATTTTTGCCATCGCAAGGAGCACGCGTAAGATAATCAAAGGGGGAAAGTGAGAACCACCCTACCCAAGCTGTTGGCAAGTATTTGGCAAGTATTTGGCATATGTTTCCCAATGGGATGCCATATCATTTCTTCGATAGTTGTTCGATAGTTGTTCGATAAATCATCGAAGAACTATCGAAGAAATAACGGAGAACTATTGAACAAAAAGTATGCATAGGGTAAGGCAATCCCTTGGCATATGCTTGCCAATCCCTTGCGAACACCTTGCCAAGTACTTGCCTAATGCTTGCCTTGTGATTCGCTGATTTAGGTTGTCACTTTTGTGCCTTACGACTGATCCGAGTTGACAGGGTTAATAATTTGCGACTGTTTTAGGTTGTCGCCTGTTACAATGCGGTTAGTCAGTAGCATCCACATGAGAGGACGCTTTAGAAGAACATGCAAAATGAGCGAATGTGTATCGCTCCAAATAATTGGTTATCAGTGAAATAGACAAGCCAATTAAAACTCATGTGTTGTAATATATGTAAAGAAATTGTCATGCGATTTCATTGCTTCCAAATTTGGAAGTTTATATGTGAGTTTGTGGCAAAACGATTTGGTGCAGAATTCATTGAATCGTTGTTCTTCGAATATATCCGCTAAAGCAAACTGTAAGAGATGGCATTCGGCATTGGAATAATACGGCATTTGCTTAAGAGCTTGCTTATTTTCGTCATTATAACGTAAAACTAACGCCAAAAGAAGATGAAAAAGATAGTAATTGCACAAATAACGTTCGCGCTTCCAGTATTCTTCAACCAAATACTTCACTTGTTCTAGGATGGGATTATTGGCCTTTGATACCAGAAACCACGATGATCCCATTAACGGGCTATGAGTAGATTGTGGAGGATTTTGGAAGAAGAAAAATGGGACTTCAGCAATTTTGTTTGGAATATCATCTGTTAATAAAACCGTAGCGTCAATCCATATACCACCATATTTGGTCAAGAGAGCAAGTCGGATGTAGTCACTAAAGAAAGTAAGAGACATCCTTTTTTCCTGAAGAGCTTTTTCAATAAACTCTGGAGTTTTAAAAAAGGTTGAGATATTATTCTGTGTAATAATCTTTACCTCATATATCCCTGCATGTTGGCGGATGGATTGAATACATTTCTTTACAATAGTCGGAGCATTCTCCTCTCCTTGCATCCAACAAATCCATATTGTCTTAGTTTCAGAGACTTGTTTTGCAACATGGTGTTGAAAAAAATGAAGTTTTGGTAGATATTTACGTTTAAGAAAATAATAAGACCTCCATTGGAAGATAATATCCATAACAGGCTTCTCTTTAACAAGAACAACAGGGATTATCTCCTTTTTAGCATCCCTAAGAAAAAATTTTAGCCCTTTTCTTTTAATTTTGCTAATATAATTTATCATATATCAATAATTGTTGTACTCTGTAAAAATAAGTATGTAACGATAAAATCTCTGCCTGTGCTTGTTTTGCTTTCTGTTCGCGTTCCTTTTCATTATCAGGATTAAGAGCCCAGCGTATCTGTTCAATTAATTCCTCCTCATTGTAATACAATCCTACTTCGCCATTAGGAAAGATTTCTTCTATGTAAGGATTGGCATCACAAACTTGATAACTGCCAGTTGCTGAAATTTCGTACACCTTTGGGTTAGCTCCAACGCTCTGTTGCTCATTGTGTATGTTAAGTACCACACGAGCTTGATTATAGTCGATATTGAGCTGTTCGGTTGTGGCATTACAGTTGGTGTAAACGTCGCGTCGTTCACGTGTAAGCCACTGCCAAAAACCTTTGTACCACGGTTTATAGATGCCGTGTACTCGTATTTTGCACTCAGGGAAACTACTGACGACAAGCTGTATTAGCCGTTTTCTCCGCGGCGACTTCCACATGTCTGCTGCGAAAACGATATCCCATTTTTTTTTCACATTGGGTATAGTATAGTATGCCTTTGGATCAACAGCCTGCGAAAAGAAATCAGCATTTATTGACAGTTTATCTTGAATAAGAGGTATGTCGTCTTGTTCGTAGCAAAAAACTTTGTCACAATGGGGTAAAATGTTCCAACAGTCCGGTAGGCGGGTGATGCTATCGAACAGCCAGACAATGATTTTCGACGTTTTTCGCATAAATCGGACGGCATCAGGAGTTAGCATATCGCCATTGAGCATAAAAACCATTTGAGGTTTCGTAGATTCAAATAGAGTTATGGCCTTTTTAGAAAACAATTGGCGACTCTTTTCTTTAAGCCCGTCTTTATTGCAAGATAACTTATAATGTATTTTATTTATGGTAGTATATGGATGGATAGGCGTATCGTAAGCAATTGTAGATACTACCCATCCAAGTTCAACAAAAGCTCTTTCAATATATTTGTTGAAGTCGTGGAAGTTTGGACCGATAAGAAGAACTGTTTTATTTTCAGTCACCATATTTTTATTTTCTCAAGATCCAATAAAGGTGTTCGCTTATCCTCAGGAGGCAATAGCATATAGTTACCATAACGCATTTTTAGATGTGCATCATAGTCCCGTGGTGCAAAGAACTTATGCCCTTCAAACTCCAATTCCGTAAGAGGAAAAAGATTTCTTTCTACTATCCACATAGAAGGGTAATTGTAAGCGTATTGTGAGAGGAGACCTCTCTGACTTAATAATGCCATTCGCTTAGTTATCCAGACTGCCATAGCCGCAAAGGGATGAATAGCATAGGCTATCAATAAATTTCTTTTACGTTTAATCGACGAAGTATATGCTACATCTCCATAGTGATGTATTTCACGGTAGGAACGGCGGTAGAAATAGTCAATGAATTGTTTTGAAGTTTCAGATAGCACTCTGTCTATGCGGAAAATATCTACCCAAAGACCTTGGTGTTTGAGCTTTGTAAAATATGGGTAATAACAGTAGGAGTGGGTATCCCGTACTCGTCCATATCGAAAAAAAGCATATTTGTCAGTGATTGTGTCTTGAAACACAAACTGTTCTGGCAATTCGTTAATCAAAGCCTGTCGTATTTTACAATAGTCTTCGTCCATTACACAGATGTCAATATCATCATCCCAAGGAATGAACCCCTTGTGTCGAACAGCTCCTAGCAATGTACCATAGTCTATCCAATATGATATATTGTTTTTTCTACAGATTTCATCTATCGCCACCAATATATCTAACATCCGCAACTGTGCTTTGCGAAGCGTTGTGCCTTCTCCATTGTATTTTGAAAAATCTTCTTCCATGATGAGCTACTTCAAGGTTCAACTATAATTGCCATGTGTGGTTTTATACAATAGTTAGGAAATTACAAACGTTGCCTAAAATATTCAATGGTTTCTTTCAACCCCTCATCCAGTTTCACTTTTGGTTCCCAGTCCAACCTGGACTTGGCAAGTGTAATATCTGGTTTACGCATTTTTGGATCATCTGAAGGTAGTGGTCTAAATACAATCTTACTTTTTGAGTTTGTCATAGCGATAACTTTTTCAGCCAATTCCAGCATGGTAAACTCTCCTGGGTTTCCAATGTTAATAGGACCGGTAAAGTCATCACCGCTGTTCATCATTCGAATCATGCCCTCGATCAGATCTGTCACAAATTGGAAAGAACGGGTATGCATCCCGTCGCCATAAATGGTTAGATCTTCCCCGCGCAATGCCTGCATAATAAAATTGGAGACAACACGCCCATCATTTTCGGCCATTCTTGGTCCGTATGTGTTGAAAATGCGTATTACTTTGATGCGAACGCCATGAAGACGGTGATAGTCGAAGAACAAAGTCTCTGCACAACGTTTTCCTTCATCATAACAGCTGCGTGATCCTATCATATTCACATTACCCCAATACGATTCAGTTTGAGGGTGAACATTGGGATCCCCATAAACCTCGCTGGTTGATGCTTGAAGTATTTTACACTTGGTTCGCCGCGCCAAACCTAACATGTGATAAGCACCAAACACGGAAGTTTTGGTTGTTTGAATGGGGTCGTTCTGATAATGTATGGGAGAAGCAGGACATGCTAAATTATATATTTCATCTATTTCTGCCCAATAGGGTTGGCACACATCATGACGAACAATTTCAAAATTAGGCTTCCCAATCAAATGCCATACGTTCTCCTTGCTTCCAGTATAGAAATTGTCCAGACATATTACATCATGGCCTTCATTTACCAACCGCTCACAAAGGTGGGAACCTATGAATCCGGCCCCTCCGGTCACTAATATCCTTTTCATAATCAAATTTTTATAAATAATCCAAGTGCCTTAATTACATTATATGGATAGGGCATTTTAATTACCAAATAAAAGAGTTTTTGCTTCCAATAATATTCGTCTTTGCATTCTATGTGGTCGGTGATTTCCCTAATGTGTTTCAAATAATTATTTTTCTGTTTACTAGAAAGAAGCGAAGAATTCCATACATTATGTGAAATAAATCCATACAAGTATCGTTTGGTTATGATCCAATACAATTCTTTCGGGAATTTACCTTTTTTTTCCTTTTCTTTTTTGTTTATCAGAGCCATGGAATTGTCAAAAATATCCAAATATTGATTCAAGTGCCACTCAGTAGTGTCTTGATGTGTACACGAACCTTGTACTTGAACCCAATAATAGGTAACTTCTGGAATCGTGACAATTGATTTGACGACAAATGCTGTTTGCAAAGCAAAGAAAATATCCTCCTGCCTATGCCAAGGAACACATCGGATACCATTCTCCCGCAAGAATGAAGTTTTGAACAGCTTATTCCAAGTGGCTACAGGATAATAATTTGTTTTATTATTACTCATCCATTGGGCAACAGCATAATCTGATACACATATACCAGGTCTAAAATTAGAAGTGCTCTCTATGCTCCCATCAGGAAAAACTCTTTGGTGATTTCCCATAACGATATCCGCATTATTTTCCACCATTGCTTTATACAACAGTCGTATCGAATTTGGCGCCAGATAGTCATCTCCATCCATAAAAAAGATATATTCTCCTTTTGCCTCATCTATGCAAGTGTTTCGAACACCACCTGTCCCGAGATTCTTCTCATGTTGGAATATTCTAATTTTATCCCCATTGGGATGGGCTTTTGCCAACTCTTCTACCAAACTAATGCTGTTATCCTTGCCTCGGTCATCTACTACCAGTATTTCATAGTCTGTGAAGTCTTGATTTAGAACAGAGTCTATACATTTTTCAACGTACTTTTCTACATTATAAACTGCTATTGCAATAGTAACTTTTACCATCTTTATTGTTTAATTTAATCGGGTTTGCAGATGTTTGCTTTGATTCACCGAATAAAAACTTAACTCTATGTCAAGATTCGACCATAAATTGAACATATCGTTTCCTCATCCAGTTTCACCGGATTATTTCTCAATCGTTCAGGGTTGACGGACCGGGTCAGAATATCCAACTCTTCCTCGCGATTTTTGCTTTGTGGTTGCGGCATATCCAATGAGAACATGATGGCGCGAAACATCATCAATCCTTTTTCCGGAGAGTCGCAATGCATCAGCTGCCCTAACCATTCGAAAATGAAGCCCAAGTGGTCTTCGCCACGCGAATCGATACACTTCTCAGGATGCTCTAACATGTACATCCACACTCCAGGCAGACATAACGCAACGGCATGTCCGTGCGGCAACCCATACATGGAAGTGAGTTTGTAGCTCATAGCGTGTGCAGCCGTGGTCTGCGTGATATTGATGGCTTGTCCTGCATAATTGGCCGCCTGCATGATGAATACTGCATCCTCATCATTGTTTTCCTCAATATAACCATGCCAATGATCCATGATCATTTGTATGGCTATCTTACTGAAAATCATGCTCTCATCAGTGGAATTGACACTCCACAACGATTCAATTCCCTGACACAGAGCATCCAGCATGGTGCATTTTTTCTGATAAAGCGGCAACGATTTGAGCAGTTTCGGCTCTAGAATGGCGTAATTGGGAATTATGCTGTCGTGCGTGACACTCTGCTTCTTCCCTTCAAAATAGATCACCGCATAACGGGTGCTTTCACTGCCCGTTCCGGCGGTAGTGGGGACTGCGATAAGAGGTATACCGCTGTCCTCATATTCCTGCAGAAGATAGTTCTTTGCAGGATCCATTTTGCAGTAAAGTTTGATGCATTTGGCTACATCCATCGTGCTGCCGCCACCCACCGCCACAATTGCGTCACAATGGTTGGCATTGAACAATTCCACCCCTTTGCAAACATCCTCATACAACGGATTAGATGTGAATTGGTTGAAAACCACATCCGTATGGAACATGTCTTTTATGGGCAAAAATGGGAATGAGGAGTCGCAAACCAACATATAGTTTTGGCTCCCTATCTTTTTCAAGACAGAGTCGATATTTTCCGCCCCTTTCAGTATCTGTTGCATAGCCTTACTTCTTCAAAAAATCCATCAAAGCCTCTTTGTTCTGAATAGGCGTGGTGGTCGGGCGACCCAAATCCTTGCGATTACCCTTCTTCACCCGCACCTCAATCAACTGGAGCCCGTCTGTAAACATGTTATTCAATGCCTTGTCCAGCATTTCCTTGGTCCACACGCAGCAGGCGTGCTGATAATGCATGGCGTAAGCAATTTCCACCAAGTCTATCTCATGACCCACGGTAGGTTGACCGCCAACAGAATCGTGTGCTCCGTTGTTAAAAACAATGTGCACGTAATTTTCAGGCTGTTTGCTGCCTACGATGGCCATGTTACCCATGTGCATAATGCTGGCGCCATCCCCGTCAAAGCAATAGACTTTCCGTTCAGGATGTTGCAACGCGATGCCCAATGCAATCATGGAAGCGTGACCCATAGATCCCACCGTGAGAAAATCTCTCTCATGCCCTTGTCCCATAGCTGCACGATATTCGAACAATTCACGACTGATCATGCCTGTGGTACTCACGATAACGGCATTGTCAGGAATGCTGGCGGCCACCGTTTGAATAGCCTCCTCCCGACTCATTTCATAATCGTTTTTGACAACATTCTGCAGCGTATAACTGTCGAAAGTATCCTTTTCAACCACTAAAGCAAAAGCCTCGCCTGTAGTGCGAATACTGTTGATGGCCTTGTCAATCTGCTTTTTCGCGAAATCTTCCTCTTTATTGAGAACTTCGTAATTAATGCCCAGCACATTGAGCAACCCAGTCGTGATTTTCCCTTGCTTCACATGTTGAGGTTCATCATGAATACCAGGTCTTCCGCGCCACCCAATCAACAACAACACAGGGATATGATACACCTCCTTGTCGGTCAAAGAAGCCAATGGATTAACTGCATTACCCTCACCGGAATTTTGCATATAGACACAGCCGACTTTCCCCGTAGCCAAATGATAACCGGCAGCCAACGCCACTGCACCGCCTTCATTGGCGGTGATAATATTGTGTTTGTCATCAATATTGTCGGCGATATAGGCGCAGATGTTTTTCAACAGAGAATCAGGCACTCCGGCAAAGAAATCGATTCCCTGTTCCCTTAAAGTGTCAATAAAGAATGATGGTCTGAGCATGACTATTTCTTTTTAGTTCCGGGTATCAGTTCGAGAATTTCCTTAATGGGCATGCAGTACTCTTGTGAGGCCTCCAAGCTGCGCTGGTGCGTCAAGATGGATTTCGCGCAGTTAACCATGGCGGGATAGGCGCTTCTGAGCATGTGGTTGGCGTAGATGACCACGTTGATGCCCCAAGATGCCAATTCGTCTTCCGTGAACTGATTATATGTGGTAGGCACTGCGATAATCGGCGTTGTCGTGTTCTGTTGACGGAATCTCGTACAGAACTCTTTGATATCTTGTCCGTCCTTGTTTTTACTATGAATCATCACGCCGTCCGCACCAGCGGCCACATATGCGAATGCGCGCTCAAGCGCGTCATCCACTGATTTTCCGGCAATCAGAGACTCTATTCTGGAGATGACCATGAAATCCTCTGTGATTTGCGCATTCTTGCCAGCTTTAATCTTCGCACAAAAACCTTCAATCGTGTCTTGTGTTTGCACCGCATCAGTTCCGAAAAGGGAGTTCTGTTTCAAGCCCACCTTATCTTCGATAATGACCGCAGAAATACCCAGACGTTCCAGAGTACGAACGGTAAAGACAAAATGTTCAATCTTACCACCCGTATCACCATCGAAAATGATAGGCTTTGTGGTTACTTCCAACGCGTCGTTCAAATCATGAAGGCGTGTTGTGATATCTACTGCTTCGATATCGGGTTTCCCTTTTGACGTGGAGTCGGTCAAAGAGCTAGCCCACATGCCATCAAATTCTTGTTTTACGCCATTTACTTCAACGAAGGTGTTTTCGATAATCAGACCGGTAAGCCCGTTATGGGATTCAAGGATACGGACAATTTTTTTGGCATTAATCAGACGACGAAGTCTTTTCAATCTGATCTCAGGAGTCGTTCCTATCTCTTTGAGATGCTGATTCATAGCCGTAGAGGAAATCCCTTGGGTGTAAGGAATGTCGATTACCTTACCGCCCCATTCAGCCATTGCCTCAATAATCCGTTGGCGGGTTTTAGCCTGCACCCCTTCTTTCCAATCGTCACCATGAACCACAAAATCTGGCTTCAGTTCCCGAAGATTGGGAACGTAATCCAAAGTGGTTTGGGGCACAACCTTATCAACGCCCTTGATATTAGACACGATTTCGGCACGTTGCTCATAAGTCAAGTAAGGCAACCGTTTGTAACTGGCAATAGCTGCATCTGTTAAAACGCCGACTGTTACCGTTCCTAATTTTGCAGCCTCTTTAATTATATTGAGGTGTCCAGGATGAATCATGTCCGCACTCATGCCGACATAAACCGTTTTTTGTTTATCCATTGTGTTTTTCCTTTCATTTGCGCTAAGAAATCTATCCAAGCTTCTTTTCGCGCTATCTTATTTGTTATTAATATCGTTCGTTTATGCTTAGCCCATACGACTTGTTGCCACAAGGGATTAGCGCGGCAAAGATACAAATATTTCCCGCTCACTGAACTACACTATTAAGAAGCATTTGCCAAGATGGTCTTTGTCCCACTGATACGTTTGAGCTTCTACCTCTATTCTAGGTCCATTCTATCTCCATTCTAGGTCTCCCCATGGTGATTTGCAGGTTTCGGTTGTCACCTGCGGTACGCCTGTCCTACTCCTTTCCTACACCTGCCCTACACCTGCCCTACGATGAGTCATTGGGGATGGACTGCTATTTCAACAACGCAAGAATGGTTTCAGGTGTTGTGGTCATCTCGGTTATCGCGCAGAGACCGGCGCCCATGTCTTTTAGGCTGGCACCGAGGAAATGGACTTTATCGTCGATGATGAGGAATCGGTCGTGGTTGCGGTGAGGAAGTTGAACGAATTGGATTTCGGGATGGGAAAGATTTGTTCGGGGAGCATTTTGGGGGAATTCTCTTCGATTTTTTCAAGAATGTTCTCGATTTTGTTTTCCGTGTCTTTCATCCATTGTCTGGCCTCTAATTGTTGGATTTCTACGATATTTAGCCGCTGCAATATCTGCATACTGGCTGCAATATATCGCTGCATACCCACAAAGGCCCGCATGATCTTGATGTTGGTTTCAACAGCCACTTTGCTACGAAGCAGGCCGCTGAGCATACCAATACCCTGTTGGGTAAATGCATAAGGTAGCGCACGACGATCACCGCCTCTTTCGTTTGAAGTGCCATTTTGGCACCTCAAACTATTATACTCTTCCTTTGTCAGTTGAAACATAAAATCTTCAGGAAAGCGCTCAATGTTGCGTTTCACCTGTCGGTTCATTTGCTTGACTTCTTCCTGATAAAGAAAGGCCAAATCACGATCGATCATAACCTGAACACCTCTGAGCGTTACTATCATTTTTTCAATATCGTGCACACTGAGAATTCTTTTGGTCGTTTCGAGGTGGTCGAAAATTTCGACCACCTTCGTGGACCGGTCACAATCTGTGACCGGTTCGATAGCCTGTTGTTCTTTCTTGTCCTTTTTCTTTGCCATAAGGTCCGGAATTTCTAAGTCCTATGTAACTCTGACTTAGGTCTGACTTTCCCCTAAGGCAAAACCGCAAATGTGATTAGCTGATTTTGGTTGTCACCCTTTCAATGACACACTGATGCCTTTTGCTTTCCTTATCGTAATTAATACCCACCAATACCACCTCGCCCACATAGTCAGCGAGCGATTCAGTGTAATGTTTGGCTTTTATCTGATCGATGGCGGTTGCGGCGGAATGGTTGTACTTCAATTCCAATACAATGGCAGGCATGTCAACATCGCGTCGAGGGACAAGCACGATGTCAGCGAAACCTTTACCAGCAGGCAATTCCCGGATCATAACGTATTTGTTCTTGGCGGAATAGTAGGCTAACGTGAGCACACATGCTAACGAATTCTCATCATTATACTGTAATATGCTGGTGTTGTCTGAGTGGATGCGGTCGATTGCTTCCTCCACGTGTTTGGTCTCTCCTGCGATAGTCCATTGCAACAATTGGTCGGATTGCTTCAAGGCATCTGCAATCACATTCCAACCTGAGTCCTCAACTGCATTCTCAAATTCCATAGCAATCTCTTTGTTCGGAATACGACATGTATTCGTATCTCTGTCAAAAGAGAGGTACCCCAAATGGATCAAAATGGTGAGGATGTCGTTCTTACTGTTGATTACATTCAGGTCGTTTTGGAAGTTCTTGGTATTGACATTGCAGCTTTCACCCGCAAGCAACCGAATTACATCATCCTTCAGGCCATCATAGTTCATCTTGATGTAATGAGCCACTGTTTCGTAGGTGCCAGTGTTCGACCAGTAACTTTCACAGTAACGACGTCTTACAGCTCTGATTACGGACAAAGGATTGTAAATGGATTTTTGGTCGCCGATTTTGTATCCATCGTACCAAATTCTGATTTGCTCTTTGTCAATATGGTTGCGATCACATAAATCCGAAACCTCTTCGTCGGTGAATCCGAAACTGGCGGCCATCTCGCCCGGCGAAATCATTGTATATTCCTCAAAATTATTCAGTGCTGATTGCGTGTTGTATTTCTTAATCGGCAGAATACCCGTCATATAAACGCCGGCAAATACAGACATTGAATTGCCCGACTTGAAAAGCATGCGAAGAAAATTCACATATTGTTCGACATCGTTGTGCTCAGGATCGGATTCGCGAAGTATGGCATCCCACTCGTCCACAATCATTATAAACTTTGAAGGCTCTGCTTGTTGAACGATGGCATACAAAACAGACATCATATCGTTGTTCGTGCCATAGTTCACATTGGGGTAGGCCTCTTTAAGCTCTGCTAAGATGTCGGCTTGAATATGCTGTACAAATTCACCGCTGTTCCTGTAACGAGTGATGAAATTCGTCATATCCACATACAGCACTGGATATTTGTTCAGATGTAGTTGAAAGGTTGGGCTATGGGCGATTTTCAGATCCTGAAACAACGCTTCGGATTGACATGAATGGTCATAATAAGCGTTCAGCATCTTGGCCGCCATCGACTTGCCAAAACGCCGCGCACGGCTGACGCACATAAACTGACGCTCGGAATTCAAAGACATGTTGACTATCTCAATCAGGTCGCTCTTGTCAATATATTCGCCATTTCGCGCCGCGCGAAACCCATCGTTTCCTATGTTAATGTACAAGCCCATTTGTTATTTCAAATCATTGGTTAATTTGATGCTGCAAAGATACAATTATTTCCCATTCCCCCGCACAAACCACTGTCTCCGCTGTTCAATGATGCGCTTGTAGCTGCGTTTCATTTTGTCGTTCAGGAAACTGCGGTCAATGAGCGCGTAAGATTCGGGAGGGATTTCCATGAAGAGGTCCAGTGTTTTTCCAGCTCGTTTCTCTGGTAACCCGATGCGCTGCGCGAAACGCTCGAAATCCAAACGGCACAGATGACCTGTTTGAACAAGCGCATCGCTGGGCTCAATGTCGGACGCAAGACCGCCTTTTAATGCCAAATCGCTGCTCTCGAGATGGATGCGGGTGTTGACGAGGTCGTATGCTGGAGACATGGCATATTCACCGTTGCGATTGATGAGCGAAAAGTTCTTCAAATGGGCATCTTCGTTGGCATATAAATAGTTGAATAGCACCACTTTGAAAAAACGCTCCACTTCAATTATCCATGCCGGCACAAACCCTCGGATGACGTCTGCTATCATGGCGTAATGGCCATCGTATTTGAAATTGCTGTCACCGCCCTGCTCGGTGATTCCAAGAATGGAGGCAAAATCCTCCATCGGGAATTTCGTGTTGTCGTGCTTCACATCAAAACGACGGGTGATGTAAACCGGTTGGCCTTTGGGCGTGAAACACAATGCGTTAGCTGCTGTCTGTATGCCGTAAACCTGAGCGGCAATCTGCATGGTCAGATGCTCGTTGGCGGGTATCTGCTTGCGCGTGGAAAGGCTATAGTTAAGCGGAGCAGGCTTCAAAATGTGGGTTGCCTGCTCTCCTGTGTGCGACAATCGGATGCGCCCCTTCTCCACAACGGCCGAGTATTTCTCCTGGGCGCCGGAAATGGAGATGTTGTTCATGTTTTCCCGCGCTGTCGGCGTCTCAAAATCCTTTTCAAGGTCAAAATCAAGGATGGGAGACACCGACTTGCCGTCAAACAGAGACTTTCGGGCTGCAGGACAGTAGGTGTCGAATCCCGGCTGAAGAGTGGCTGGACAAACCGTCAGTGTTTTCATCTGCTACTCCTTTCGTAATGTGACATTTCCGATGCAATCCATTCCGCAAATCATCTGCAGCATTCCAAAAAAGTCCTGCTCATCCACTTTGTGGACCGTACACATCGCTTTGCGATTTGCCCCTTCTGGCAACAGATTGGTGAAGAAGGGGAAGATGCGGTCGGAGCGGTATGCTTCTCTGCGTTTGGGCAAAGTCAACGATACAGGTGATGTCTGCGCGTCCGCCAAATAATCCGTATCGTAGGCAAACTCGTAATCGCCGACGTTCCATTCTGTTAACAGACCAGCGTATCTATTGTCGACATAAACTTCCACTTTTCTCATTGCTCGTTCGATTTATCTTCGGTTAACCAAGTGTTTCTGACTTGGAGCGTCATTTCCAGACCTAAGACCTCCAGCAGTTTTTGCAATGTCTGCAAGGACGGGTTCCCCTTTCCACGCTCAATGTCTTTGACCGTTGCGATGCCCACTCCGGCAAGCTCGGCCAAATCCTGCTGCGAAATGCCCAGTCTCATTCTTCGTTTTTTTATATCTGTCGCGATGTCCATAGCATTTAAAAGTATGATTTATTATACTTTCGCGGCAAAAATACAAAAAATATTAATGCAGATGTTTGAAAAGTATGATTTATTGTACTTTCTATATAATTACCTTAAACTCCATCATCCCCCTCACTCCCTCTTCAGATATTTCCCCACTCCTTGCGAACTCCGCCCAAAAGCGGCGCAACGGTTTGCCGTGTTCGAGGAAAGCACTTTCGGGAAGACCCTGCGACATTAAGGTGCCCTCTATACCCCTACCACCAAACAACAGCGCTAGCTCGGTGATGTGGCCGGCGCCGATCACATGCTGGTCTTTGCGCCAGAAATAGGAGTAAAGGTGCACTTTTCCTCCACAATCTGCATAAAGTTGCGCGAACTTCCGGGTGGGCCCCGTGAAAATGGCCATGGTCTTTTTCTTTAGGACAAGCTCTATTATCCAGCGCGTCAGGATATTACGATCTAATGCGCTCGCCAATTTGTTGCCACTGATATAGGAGGCCGTTTCACGCGCGTTGGTTCCGATGATGATGTCGTGTTTCGGGGCGACCTCGCGCAGCCGCTTCTCCTCGTCTTCTTTTGCAGGCAACGGATACACGCCCGCATGAGGCGCAAAAATCATGTGTTTGGCCAATCCTTTTTCCGTAACATGGCTCGTGATGGCTTGTTGGGCCTCCAGAATCCGCTCCACCGGTGCATCCAAAGGCAGCTCGTTCAGCTCGTCCAATATCCTGCGCTCCATCTCCCCGCGGTTCTCCCACGTGCCAATCGGGTCGCTCTGGATGATGGCGCGACGGTAAAGGTCGTCGGTGCCCTCCGAAAGCATGATGCAACGCACCAAGTCCCCTCCGGCCGATTCCCCGAAGATGGTGATGTTGGTCGGATCGCCGCCGAAAGCCGCGATGTTGGCCTTCACCCACCGCAAACCCTCAATGGCGTCCAAGAGCCCATTGTTGGCGAAACAGCCTTCGCGGTTCTTCACGAAACCCAACAGAGAGAGACGGTAGTTGATCCCGACCACAATGACCCCGTTCTCTCTTGCCAACGGGGAACGATCGTAAAAAGGATTGTCGCAACCGCCATTTCGATAGGAACCTCCATAAAACCAAACCATTACGGGCAACCGACTTTCAGATGCCGCACCCTCAGGAAGCGTGATGGAAAGATATTGGCAGCTCTCCTCCTGCGGCAGGTTTTCGTAGTGTATCCCCGTGAGCGTCAGCTCAATCGTGGAACATAGCTGCACAGGATAGGGCGCGGACATAGCACAGTCGTGTTCTGCACCTTCGTATGTAAACGGCACAGGGGCACAATATCGCTCAGAAGTGGCATAGCGAATGCCGAGAAACTGCTGACACTCATCCGCCACAAATCCTTTGAATGTGCCGGATGGCGCTTGGACGGTAGGAATGGATTGAGATTGCATATAATGATATTTGGGCTTTTCGAATCGCAAAAAACAATATTCTATCTTTGTAACTTAAGAATCATCTCCGCAAAATCAAAATCTTCCGGATTATCGATATCCACGCCCTCAATTCTGTCTGTCACCGCCATATAGGGTCGGAATCCTATTCTTTGCTTATGCTTGAGCCAGAGTTCCCGACTAAACATATAAAATGCACTGGTTTCAACATAAACAGGCTCTATGTCCTGGGTGCGAGGCACGTGCTGCAAGGAATAGTTAAGCGGCCGGTTTTCATACCAAGTAAACGTCTGAATCTTTTCCACAGAAAAAGCCGAATCATACGATCCGTCGAGAATCTGGCGAATGGCTTTCGAAAAGGTTTCCGCCTTCACAAAAGGAGAGGTCGTATGCGCAAGAATATATAGATCTGCCTCTACCTGATTCACAAAAGCATCATATATCTGCTCACCCAACACAAAATCCTCATCTAAAGCGGTGTTCCTTTTGAGAAATTTCACCTGTTTTGGCAGGTGGTCAACAATGCTTTCCGAACTGCAATAAGCATATATCTCATGAATTTCTGGCACCTGCACTAACGTGTCGAAAACATACCGAAGCAGCGGCTTTTCTCCTAACATTTTAAGATTTTTGCCTACAACCCTTTTGCTGTTCAATCTTATCGGGGAAAATGCTATTATCTTCATATCCTTGCGCCAGAATTATATACAACTGAGACTATCGATAATGCCTTGGAGCTCATTATTTTCATCCACAACCAAAAGCGTATGGATATTATATTGCTGAAACATCCGCTCGGCTTCGGACAGTTTGGCTGTCTGAAGGATGGACTTCGGCTCGGTACTCATAATGTCTTTCGCCTTCAGGCTGAAAAACACCTGCTGGTGATGTTGCATGGCACGTCTCACATCCCCATCGGTGATCACGCCAAGTATCTTCGAATCGTCTAAAACAACGGCTATTCCCAACCGGGCCTTGCTTATTTGGATGATGACTTCCGATACTTTATCATCCTCCCGGATAATCGGAATGTTGTCGGCATGCATCAAATCTTTCACTTGCAGCAGCAGTTTACGTCCCAAACTGCCTCCCGGATGATACTTGGCAAAATCCGCCGGCTTGAATCCGCGTTTGTTGATCAAGGCACAAGCGATAGCATCCCCCATGGCCAAAGTCGCCGTGGTGGAAGAGGTGGGCGCCAGATTCAACGGACAGGCTTCCCGTTTAACCGCTATGTTCAGATGACAAGTGGAATATTTGGCTAACAAGGAGTTAGGGTTACCCGACATACCGATAATAGGTATCTTCCTATCGATAAGCAACGGAAGGAAACGCAACAATTCATCCGTATGTCCCGAATAGGAGATGGCCATCACTACATCGTTTTTAGAAATCATGCCGAGGTCACCGTGGTAGGCGTCCAACGGATTGATGAAGAAAGACGGCGTGCCCGTGCTCGCCAAGGTGGCTGCAATCTTGGTTCCAATGTGCCCCGATTTTCCGACCCCGGTGATGATAAATTTCCCCGTACAGTTATAAATCAGGTCTATAGCTTGGTCAAAATCAGCGTTAAGCTGTGGAATCAAATCCAAAATGGCTTGCGCTTCATCTTGAAAACACTTGATGGCATCTTGCGTGGTTTTGGTCATATCAGCTGTGTTAGAATGGTTTCCAATTGATTTAGGTATAACTGGTTAGGGCCGTCGCTTTTGGCTGTTTCGGGATCGGGATGCACTTCGAAAAAGTAACCCGTCGCACCGAACGCCTTTGCTGCCAAAGCCATGGGGAAGACAAACGCCCTGTCCCCGCCTGTCGTGCCGTTCGCGGCCCCGGGACGTTGGACAGAATGCGTACAATCCATGATGACGGTAGGGGTGAACTCTTTCATGTCGGCAATATTTCTGAAATCTACCGCCAAGTTATTATAACCATACATGTTTCCCCTTTCCGTCAGCCAAACCTTTTCATTGCCCGACTGCAACACCTTCTCTACAGGGTATTGCATATCCTTACCCGAAAGAAATTGGGCCTTTTTGATGTTGACGGTTTTGTTGGTTTTGGCAGCTGCCACCAACAGGTCTGTCTGCCTGCAGAGAAATGCGGGGATTTGTATCACATCCACAACTTCCCCCACAGGTTCCGCCTGATAGGATTCATGAATATCGGTCGTAATTTTCAGACCATATTTTGTTTTGATATCGAAGAGCATCTCCAGCCCTTTGTCGAGTCCAGGTCCTCTGAAAGAAGAAATCGAGGTCCTATTGGCTTTGTCAAAGGAGGATTTGAAGATGATGTCAATGTTGTATTTTTGATTCAATCGCAACAATTCAGCGGCAACAATCTCCAACTGCTCCTGAGATTCTATCACGCAGGGACCTGCTATTATGACGGGTGTTGGCTTAACCATTTTCAGCAATTTACTTCCCAATAATCGCCGCCAGTTCATCCACGCCCTTCGGCAAATGCGGTCCCAACACGCGGTGGCCGGTTTCCGTGATCAACAGGTCGTCCTCGATACGGATGCCGCCGAAGTCGCGGTATTTTTCGACCACATCGTAGTTGATGAAGTCGGCGAACTTGTTCTCTTTCTTCCAGATGTCGATTAAATGAGGGATGAAATAGATGCCCGGCTCAATGGAGACCACGAAGCCCGGTTTCAACTCGCGGGCCATACGCAACGATGCCCATCCGAAGATGTTGCTCGGACGCACAGTATCGTCATAGCCAACGTAAATCTGTCCCAAACCTTCCATGTCGTGCACATCGAGACCGATTTGGTGACCCAGACCGTGCACCATGAACAGCGCGTGAGCACCCAACTCCACAGCCTCTTTCACGTCGCCCTTCATCAATCCTAAATCCTTGAGACCTTGAGCGATAACCTCGCAGGAGAGACGGTGCAGCTCTTTGTTGTACATACCCGGATGCGCGGCATCGATAGCATCCATGTTGGCTTTCAGCACGATTTCGTAGATTTCCTGCTGTTTTTGGGTGAACTTACCACCAACAGGCATAGTACGCGTATAGTCGGAACAGTAGTTCATCAGTCCTTCTGCTCCGGCGTCC
>Ga0265298_10001995_pt1 | contig 29388 bp, 22 predicted proteins | sample AusTroGonzalo_MG_3_FD_193486 | JGI IMG/M metagenome (GOLD analysis project Ga0265298, IMG submission 193486) | Bovine rumen microbial communities from tropical cattle in Woodstock, Queensland, Australia - Gonzalo_01 | ecosystem: Host-associated > Mammals > Digestive system > Stomach > Rumen ...
ATCCGACGAATACGAATAGACGAACTGCTCGGTTTCGAGGGCGTACGCCGCAGTCAACCCCAGCGAAGCCGCGAGCATGAGAAAAAGTTTCCGCGAATGGACAGTAATCATATCTATGGCAGTCCTATTTCATTTATGTACGATCATTATAGGATAACCAAAGGTCAGTTGTCAATGGGTTTTGCCTTTTTCAAGGAATTCATTAGGGATTAGGGGTCAAGGGTCAGGGATTAGTGGGTGGAGTTCGGCACGCGCATAGGCGCGCCAAAAAACGCGCACTTGCGCGTCAATTTCGCGCCTTTGCGCGCCCCTCCTTAATCACTTCTTTCGCGCATATACTGGTTCGCGCCATTATTGCAGGATATAGCGCTGGGTCGACTTTGTCATTGGTCAGCATCTATCAAACACGACGGTTAAAAGTCAATTAGGAGTCCGGTTAAAAGTCAATTAGGTGGCCGACCATAAGCGCTACACCTTCTCCACCAATCTCGCCAGCTCGGCGCGGAGGTGCGCGGCCTCGGCTCACACATCAACCCAGGTCGGTTCGTAGGCAATCTCGTAGCGTTCGTCGAGACGAGAGACGTTGTAGATGCGGCTCGTCCCAAAATCAATGCCACCATGTTGCTCTGTCAGCCTCACACTCTCGCTTTCAGTCGCGGGATTTCGGCAGAGTCCAGTTTCGTGAACGCGAAACACTTTCCGCCAAGGTCTTTCAGCGATGCACCAATGAGATATAAGGTTTTGTCATCGATTATAAGAAACCTGTCGTGGAAGTTCTTGCTGACGGTGATCGTCAACCCACCGTGCTGCTTGTTGAACTTGGCGGCGTCGCTCATCGAAATATTGTTGCCACGCCGAGACGTGACAATCTCGACCGTAACGCCTTTTGCTTTTTTCGCAAGGAGCTCAAGTGTGACGACATCCACCCAGCTATCAATGAGAAGAATCGACTTCTTTGCGGACAAGATGAACTTGGCAGCAAAGACATGCGCGTCGAACACCTGCCCGTTGTAGAACACGCCGCGCACCGGCGGTTGCGACGTCTGCACGAAGAAATCGACTTTCTCTTTAAGTTCGACCACATCTTGCTCCGTCTTTGACATCCGCCTGTCGATCCTGTCCTCCAACTGGTTCATGCGATGATTGAACGCATAGCCGCGTAGCATGAACTGTTTCAGTACCTGCGTCGCCCATTGCCTAAACTTCACGCCCAAAACAGAATTGACCCTATAGCCTACGGATATGATCGCGTCGAGGTTGTAGCAGGTGACATTCCTTTTAACTTGCCGATCACCTTCTTGCCGAACTAGGAAGAAATCCTTCCTAGTTGCCTCTTGGGTCAGTTCACCGCACGAATAGATGTTCTCAAGGTGCAACCGAATGTTTCGCGTCGTGCATCCGAACAACACCCCCATTTGGCTTTGCGTCAACCACACCGTCTCGTTTTCGAGACGCACATCAAGCCGAACGGTTTCATTCGGCTGATAAACGACTATTTGATTCTCGCTCATTGTCCTATTCCTTCCATTGTGCCGGCGCATTGCGCGACCGAACGCCGGTCACAGGGTACAATACGCCTACGGCGCATTTTCGGAATAGGCGATGCCTCGCCAGATGCCGACGACGCTTAGGCCGCGCTTTCGCGCTCAAGCCCGCGGAGAAAGCCTCCTCCATCACGTTCCTAATCGGCCGCCGCGGTTCCCGACGTCAACGTCCCCTCCCGGACCGTCCGCCCACCCTTCAGGCTTTTCAATCCGTTCTCAGCAGGACTCGATCGGTTTCAACCCAACAGCTTATCAATGGCTCCCGTTCGTACCTCCGTCGCCACGGAGTTCAATTCCGGAGAGCACGCATATAGTACCACAAATCCTCGTTCGCCGTCTATCAAGAATCCGCGGCAAATCTGCCGCGTGGGCATGAACTCCGATGGTTGGCAAAAGCCGTTTCGAACAAGGACGGCGAGGAGTTTCAATTCACGCCCGTCGTGCGACGGGCGACCGGGTGCGCGAGAACGGCAAGCCCGTTGACATGTTTCAATTCACGCCCGTCGTGCGACGGGCGACGATAGGCGTTGAACTGGCAGGGCTGGACGCGCGAGTTTCAATTCACGCCCGTCGTGCGACGGGCGACGATAGGCGTTGAACTGGCAGGGCTGGACGCGCGAGTTTCAATTCACGCCCGTCGTGCGACGGGCGACGCAGCCGCCGCGCAGTCGGCGACCAACTACACCGTTTCAATTCACGCCCGTCGTGCGACGGGCGACCTTTCAGACTAGTGCTATGTGCATTAATCCAAGTTTCAATTCACGCCCGTCGTGCGACGGGCGACGTAAGAGTGCTCGCCTTTTTAGGCGTGGCGATGCGTTTCAATTCACGCCCGTCGTGCGACGGGCGACAGCGACCTGACCGACGCGGGAGATCCGTATCCGGTTTCAATTCACGCCCGTCGTGCGACGGGCGACCTCCGCCTGACCGGCCCCCTCGTCACATGGCAGTTTCAATTCACGCCCGTCGTGCGACGGGCGACTAATCGGGCGCGGCGATGCCGGAGACCGCCCGTGTTTCAATTCACGCCCGTCGTGCGACGGGCGACGACGACATAAAGGCGAAAGTCGATGCGATACAGTTTCAATTCACGCCCGTCGTGCGACGGGCGACGTGCGTTTTCATACTTCCGCCGCTGCTGGCTCTGGTTTCAATTCACGCCCGTCGTGCGACGGGCGACGGGCTTGCCGACATACCGACCCACGTCGCCCTGTTTCAATTCACGCCCGTCGTGCGACGGGCGACATGCGGTGGTCTCGGAGGTCTGAGCTATCGTCGTGTTTCAATTCACGCCCGTCGTGCGACGGGCGACGTGTGGCACTTCCAGAGCTTGCCGCCATAGTTGTTTCAATTCACGCCCGTCGTGCGACGGGCGACTCACGGTGCCGCCCTCCTCCCAGGGCGCGCCGTGTTTCAATTCACGCCCGTCGTGCGACGGGCGACAGGTATTTCGCGGTGCCGAGCGTATTAGTGTAGTTTCAATTCACGCCCGTAGTGCGACGGGCGACCAGGACCAGAGCTACACGCGCACTGAGCAATGGTTTCAATTCACGCCCGTCGTGCGACGGGCGACTGGCTCGTGGACAGCGGCGACGGTCACACGCTGGGGTTTCAATTCACGCCCGTCGTGCGACGGGCGACGTGCGGACGTACTCGGCGGGCGTGCATATCGGGTTTCAATTCACGCCCGTCGTGCGACGGGCGACTGCAGGAGGGGTCCCTTTCCCTGTTCGGCAAGGTTTCAATTCACGCCCGTCGTGCGACGGGCGACTCGTGATGGCGGCCAATGGGAAATCATCAAATGTTTCAATTCACGCCCGTCGTGCGACGGGCGACCTTCAATCCCGAATTGATCGCCGTCTGTTCCTTGTTTCAATTCACGCCCGTCGTGCGACGGGCGACTCACCAGGCGGGACCAGTCCTTGCACTTGCGCTTGTTTCAATTCACGCCCGTCGTGCGACGGGCGACCTGCAGAGTGCCTTTCTACTTTCGGTGGTGTTTCTGTTTCAATTCACGCCCGTCGTGCGACGGGCGACTGCTCACCGGAAGCCGGTTGCGTCTTTTCAGATGTTTCAATTCACGCCCGTCGTGCGACGGGCGACATGAAGTGCGGTAGATACCAGTCGTCAACCCTGTTTCAATTCACGCCCGTCGTGCGACGGGCGACATGAAGTGCGGTAGATACCAGTCGTCAACCCTGTTTCAATTCACGCCCGTCGTGCGACGGGCGACTCATTAGTCGTTAATAAAGGAATAATAAGATCTAAGGTTTCAATTCACGCCCGTCGTGCGACGGGCGACGTAGGCGACGGCAATGCTCTCCCATGTCGGATAGTTTCAATTCACGCCCGTCGTGCGACGGGCGACATATTGCTACATCAAGCATTTCGCAGAGCAAGAGTTTCAATTCACGCCCGTCGTGCGACGGGCGACGACAGCGCACAGCCAGCCAAGAGCCAGACGCAGTTTCAATTCACGCCCGTCGTGCGACGGGCGACACCGACCCCGTTTGCTTGAGTTTCATGTTGTGCGCAGTTTCAATTCACGCCCGTCGTGCGACGGGCGACCGCAGGACATTGATTATGATACCGCTTGAGAAGTTTCAATTCACGCCCGTCGTGCGACGGGCGACTCTATTTCTCAATCTTTAGCAACTGCGGTCCAGAGTTTCAATTCACGCCCGTCGTGCGACGGGCGACGTGTACGATCGGCGAAAAGCGTCTTATCGGAGTTTCAATTCACGCCCGTCGTGCGACGGGCGACGCCGAGGATGCGCGGTTTGTCGTGACGAATTACGTTTCAATTCACGCCCGTCGTGCGACGGGCGACTGCAAGAGCGCGGATGGGATCGCCACCGCCACTTGTTTCAATTCACGCCCGTCGTGCGACGGGCGACGAGTGCCGTCAGCAGCTCGACCACATGAAGCAGTTTCAATTCACGCCCGTCGTGCGACGGGCGACCGGGGGCCGCATGATATCGCACCGCACGATCATGTTTCAATTCACGCCCGTCGTGCGACGGGCGACAGGATGTCGTTTGTGACCACCGGCGTCGGCGGGTTTCAATTCACGCCCGTCGTGCGACGGGCGACCGTTCTTGTTCTTGTCGATCTTGCACGCCGCTGGTTTCAATTCACGCCCGTCGTGCGACGGGCGACCGGAGTCGGCGACGATGGGGTAGACGAGCGTGATGTTTCAATTCACGCCCGTCGTGCGACGGGCGACCTCGGCGAGCTGCTTGTCCTTCGCCGCCTGAAGTTTCAATTCACGCCCGTCGTGCGACGGGCGACTGTCTTGTCTTGTTGGCAGGCGACGATGAATAGTTTCAATTCACGCCCGTCGTGCGACGGGCGACCAAAGCTCCAAGAAGCATCTCGATCCTAGAAGTTTCAATTCACGCCCGTCGTGCGACGGGCGACTTTAGTTGTGCTTACGTGAAGATTTAGGAGATGGTTTCAATTCACGCCCGTCGTGCGACGGGCGACATCATCGGGCTACGGGCATTTTGGTATTGATCAGTTTCAATTCACGCCCGTCGTGCGACGGGCGACAGCATGGGCGTAGTATAGTCATTGCGGATATGTTTCAATTCACGCCCGTCGTGCGACGGGCGACATAGCCGGTCATTAATATGATACCTTTAGAAAAGTTTCAATTCACGCCCGTCGTGCGACGGGCGACGAGATCGACGCGGCACGGCCACAGATCGAAAGTTTCAATTCACGCCCGTCGTGCGACGGGCGACAAGGTATGGTTAGAGAGTTTCACTACACACTTGATGTTTCAATTCACGCCCGTCGTGCGACGGGCGACGTTGACAATGACTAGCGGAAAACCAACAATAAGGTTTCAATTCACGCCCGTCGTGCGACGGGCGACCCAAAAGATTTTCGGCCGTATGACTACGCCGTTGTTTCAATTCACGCCCGTCGTGCGACGGGCGACGAGAATTGGCTGCGAGGTTTCGCGGTTCGCCATCCGTTTCAATTCACGCCCGTCGTGCGACGGGCGACTACTTGCGATCTGTATGTAATGCATTGTTGGAGGTTTCAATTCACGCCCGTCGTGCGACGGGCGACATATACCTCGTTCTGTTTTCCCTCTTTCACATGTTTCAATTCACGCCCGTCGTGCGACGGGCGACCACGGCGTCCGCGACGATTTCGGCCGGCGGCGGGTTTCAATTCACGCCCGTCGTGCGACGGGCGACTGGGAGGCGCGCTTCAAGGGCCTCTCCGCCAAGGTTTCAATTCACGCCCGTCGTGCGACGGGCGACGCCGCGCCCAGGCTCGCGGCGAAATCCCCGGCGACGTTTCAATTCACGCCCGTCGTGCGACGGGCGACCGCAGCGAACTCGTCGGATCTGACGCGCATCAAGTTTCAATTCACGCCCGTCGTGCGACGGGCGACGCCGCGCACGACATGGTCGTAGGCGAAGAGGAGTTTCAATTCACGCCCGTCGTGCGACGGGCGACCGGCGACACCGTGAAAGTTCTTTACAGGTAATAGTTTCAATTCACGCCCGTCGTGCGACGGGCGACGCTACGGCGATATCGCCCGGCTTTCCTGGGCGGTTTCAATTCACGCCCGTCGTGCGACGGGCGACACTACCTCTTTCCGCTCCATGCTGATCTATACGTTTCAATTCACGCCCGTCGTGCGACGGGCGACGTTTTCCGCCAACCGAGGCCCAATCCCCGGCTGTTTCAATTCACGCCCGTCGTGCGACGGGCGACTAGACGTTGAAAAATATCCAGCCTGCAATGATGTTTCAATTCACGCCCGTCGTGCGACGGGCGACACCACTGAGGCTTTATCTGATTATATTTTGCGTAGTTTCAATTCACGCCCGTCGTGCGACGGGCGACGTCTTGTTTTGGCGTTGTTTCCCCAGATGCTAGTTTCAATTCACGCCCGTCGTGCGACGGGCGACAAGTATCGCGATGCTGTCCGGATTGCAGAGTAGTTTCAATTCACGCCCGTCGTGCGACGGGCGACGAGGGCCGCCGTGGTTGGCATAAGCTGCACCATCGTTTCAATTCACGCCCGTCGTGCGACGGGCGACGTAGTGCAGGCGGCACAGGAGGCTTTGATACCAGTTTCAATTCACGCCCGTCGTGCGACGGGCGACTATCACGCCATGACACTATACAAACGCGGAAAGTTTCAATTCACGCCCGTCGTGCGACGGGCGACAAGGCGGCGCATCACAGGGCCTCGTGATCGCTCCAGGTTTCAATTCACGCCCGTCGTGCGACGGGCGACGCGCGCCGCTCCAGGATTGCCGCGTCCTCGGCGAAGTTTCAATTCACGCCCGTCGTGCGACGGGCGACGTCGTGCGGCGTGTGATGAAGAACGGGAAGAAGTTTCAATTCACGCCCGTCGTGCGACGGGCGACGAGGTAGACGTCCCATGCGGAGTCTATCGGAAGGTTTCAATTCACGCCCGTCGTGCGACGGGCGACCGGCGCCGAGCGCGGCGACGATCGAGCAGATGTTGTTTCAATTCACGCCCGTCGTGCGACGGGCGACCAATCCGGACAGCATCGCGATACTTCTCGGAGTTTCAATTCACGCCCGTCGTGCGACGGGCGACGTCATCCCGCAAGGCATTGCCATTGCAGATAACGTTTCAATTCACGCCCGTCGTGCGACGGGCGACACAGCGTGAGGCGCCGAAGACCCTTGCGACGGGTTTCAATTCACGCCCGTCGTGCGACGGGCGACGCCAAGATAGATCTCGATGCGCTTGTTAGCCTGTTTCAATTCACGCCCGTCGTGCGACGGGCGACAAAGAGAGGCGCCGTAGGCCCAGGACGCGGAGGTTTCAATTCACGCCCGTCGTGCGACGGGCGACGTCTGGCCTCCCATGACGCCCAGCCCTTTCAGGGGTTTCAATTCACGCCCGTCGTGCGACGGGCGACGACCGCCAAGGGTGAGAGGCGCAGCTACGTCAGTTTCAATTCACGCCCGTCGTGCGACGGGCGACATCGATCGGCTCTGCATGTCGCCGGCGTATATGTTTCAATTCACGCCCGTCGTGCGACGGGCGACTTCGCGCGAAGCTCTTCACGGTCCGCCCTGGTGGTTTCAATTCACGCCCGTCGTGCGACGGGCGACGGAGTGCCCCTTGGATTGGACGCCGAAGGGCGCGTTTCAATTCACGCCCGTCGTGCGACGGGCGACCTCATGCAGCGAGGGAACGCCATCTATGCGGCAGTTTCAATTCACGCCCGTCGTGCGACGGGCGACGGGATGCTCCAGGCGAGATATGCAAGAATGATCAGTTTCAATTCACGCCCGTCGTGCGACGGGCGACACATGGGGCTCCAGGATTGGCTGCTCTTTTCGGGTTTCAATTCACGCCCGTCGTGCGACGGGCGACTTGGTGTAGGTGCGGATGAGGTATTCGAGCAAAGGGTTTCAATTCACGCCCGTCGTGCGACGGGCGACCCGGTATATGTGCCGTCGGCTATCCCGTAGCTGGTTTCAATTCACGCCCGTCGTGCGACGGGCGACCAAGATACCTGAATACGCATACCCGCGAAGTTGCGTTTCAATTCACGCCCGTCGTGCGACGGGCGACCGAAGCCGATGCCGGGGCCGGTGTAGTCGACGCAGTTTCAATTCACGCCCGTCGTGCGACGGGCGACACAAGTTCGTGCCGATATACCCGCTCATCGACGTTTCAATTCACGCCCGTCGTGCGACGGGCGACCCTTGTTGTAGGTTATAGCGACGAAAATGGTAGTTTCAATTCACGCCCGTCGTGCGACGGGCGACCTCCCTCGACGATCTGGAAACCGTCAACGGCGAAGTTTCAATTCACGCCCGTCGTGCGACGGGCGACCGGCAAGCCGCTGGCACTTCCCGCGCCGGAAGCGAAGGTTTCAATTCACGCCCGTCGTGCGACGGGCGACAACACACGCGGCAAGCCGCACGGCATGAGCAGTTTCAATTCACGCCCGTCGTGCGACGGGCGACATAACGCAAACAGAAAGCCGAGAAACGGGATGGTTTCAATTCACGCCCGTCGTGCGACGGGCGACGCAAACGCGCCGAGCAAGAGGCGGCAGAGCGGCGTTTCAATTCACGCCCGTCGTGCGACGGGCGACCTAGACCATCAGAAGATAAGGCAGTAACTACAGTTTCAATTCACGCCCGTCGTGCGACGGGCGACCGAGCTTGCCGCGAAGCGTATGGAACAAGAAAGGGTTTCAATTCACGCCCGTCGTGCGACGGGCGACCGCGACAATTTGTGTAATTATCGCCATCCAAGAGCTTCTACAAGCACTCAGACACTTAATATGATACCATTTATTGACCGCGATTGCACCTCAGCAATCCAGTTTAGCGTAAATTCACTTGTCAAAGACCCAGTTTCTTCCGCGAACCTTCAGGTGAGAACTTGTGAACTGGAGGTTCGCGGGCCTTGCATTCATCATGCAAGAAGCGTGTCTTTCATCGGATCGACCGTTGGCTTTGCGCCATAATGAATCGCCTTCCCTTCATAGTTGTTGCCCATGTTGTAATACCGCAAACTATCGAAGTCCGGATCACATATCGCCTCCAGCTTCCCTTTAAGCGCGATCCACTGCGTCCAATCCACATAGCACTCGAACACAGAGTTTTGGACACGGATCCCCCAGCTCTCGCACGTCTTCGCCACGCGCCGGAGCCGCCGTCTTCCGGCGGCGTTCGTCGTATTCACATCATAGCTGACCAGCATCAACATACCAATCCTCACTTGAGCAGGAACGGCGGATAGGCGTCAAGGTCACCGCGCAAATGGCGCGCCAGCAACAACGCTTGAACATGTGGCAACAAGCCAACTGGCACTTTCTCGTCAAGGAAAGGATGCGTGACGACCTCCTGCTTTTTCTTCTGCCAAGCCATGAGAACGGTCTTTCGCGCCCCTTCCGACATCTCTACCGCGCCTGTCTCCGTCTTGCGAAAATCCTTTGGGCCAAGCTGCCGAAGGTTCACAAGCGTCAGCGCCGTCCGGTCCGCAATCACCGCGCGGAATTCCTCCATAAGGTCGAGCGCGAGGCTGGACCTGCCCGAGCGCACCTCATGCAGGAATCCAATTTGCGGATCGAGTCCGACGCCCTCCAGCGCACCCCGGCAGTCATGCGCAAGCAGCGTATAGAGATACGACAACAAAGCGTTCATCGGGTCCAATGGCGGACGCCGATTCCGCGATTCAACGGAAAACTCCTCGCGCTGCGCCACCAAAAGCTCATTGAAGCATCCAAAGTAAATCGCGCCCGCCTCGCCTTCCAGTCCACGAAGCCGCTCGGCGTCCGGCTCCGAATCCTTGACGCGCCGAAGGACATCCGCTATCCCTGCGGCGGCATCCGACAATGCTGGCGAATCGCCGTGATCGCGAATCCGACGCAGCAGCACATTCCGGGCGTTCATCAGCTTGCCAATCACAAAACTCCGCGCAACATCGCCCTTCCTCGCCTTGTCCTCGTATGCGCGCATCTGCGCAAGTCGCAACAGGACATTTCCGGAAACCGGACCTTGCACTCGCGCCAGGAAGCGACCGGCCTCGGTCAAGAACGACACCGCAACTCCGCGCTCGGCGCAAAGCCCGAGGAGAAACGGACTTGCCATGACGTTGCCGAACGCCACGATTCCCTGTAGCGTGTGAATCGGCAGCCGCAGTTTCACCTCGCCATCCTGCTCGGCGACGACTGTCTCCCCTTCCCGCCGGAGATACATCCCCTGCGTCTGGACATAAAGCGTATTCAGGAGTTTCTTCATGAGTCAGCAGCCTCCAATTGATTGTTTATCCATCACCGCGCCGACACGCCGCAGCCGACACCCTGATATGGTCTTAACAACCCAAGGCCATGACTAGGTTCGGTCATCCCTCTTTTCCGTATTCTTGATCTCCTCCTCCAGCGCTAACAGATATCTGTCATAGTCGCTCATGAATAGCCGGTCTTGTATGATTCGGTATTTCTCAAACTCAGATTCGGCGTGGTCTTGCGCAATTGCCGCCGTGACATTCTCGACCTGCTCAACCGTAATTGGCCCATCCCAAATTGAGATGAATCTATCAAGTCGCTTTTCCCAATCCTCCATGGTCATGGGAATATGCATCTTGGCGCGGCTTTCGGCAAATTCCAAGTAGGCATTGACCATACGCTCTAGCATTTCAAGTTCATCATCCTTGAGATAGTTTTTGGCTACCACGACATCGCTCTTCCGTATCTTCCCAAGCGGAGCCTTCTCCCAGGACGTCAGCCCCATGTGCTCCTTTCCCGCATCGGCCCGCGAATAGATGATCTGCGCGGCGGAAAGCCCATTTACCGCACGGTGCATCTTGTTTTGCACCGTGGCAAAGAACCGGCGCGTACGAAGAGCCGTTCCGTCATAGTCAACGGCGGTGGCGTAAAGGTCTGTAATCTTCTGATAGAATTTGCGCTCACTCAGGCGGATTTCGCGGATGTCTTCAAGCAAACGCTCGAAATACTCGCTTGAAAGCGGAGAACCCTTCTTGAACCGCTCATTGTCCATCACATAGCCGCGGATAGTATAGCTTCCAACAATCTGGTTCGCCCATTTTCGGAACTGCACGGCACGTTCGTTGTCGATCTTGAAACCAAGGGCGACGACAATCTGTAGATTGTAGTGCTTCACCTTGAATTTACGGCCGTCTGGAAGATCTATTAAAAATTCTTTAATACATCTACCCTCCTCCAGTTCCGCATCCTCAAATATCTTTCGCAGATGATAGGCTATGTTTGGTATCTCTACCCCGTACACCTCGGCGAGCATTTTCTGGCTCATCCAGATGTTCTCGTCTTCGTAGCGAATTTCGTACTTTTCGCCTCCCGCCCCTGTTGAGGCCATGTAAGTCAAGAACTGCGCTGCCGAAGACTTCTGTGGCTCAATATCTGGTTTATGATTAGATTGCTTTTTTCGCGACATGACCAAGACTCCATTTCTGAACACGTGTTCAAATAGTTAGAAAGTTGACAACCTCACGTTCAAGCCATGCGCGAGCCGAACGTGACGAAACAATTAGCTTTGGACGGCACAACTCAACGATCGAACAAGACGCACACCATTTTCCGAAGATTGGAGGTGGCGTGAGTCCTGACACAACTAACCGTTGCATCGCGTGGCATGCATTGACAACTTGCGCGCGAAGCTCTGAAGTGAACTCGATTTTAACACGACCTCGCTTCTCTCCAAGGAACAAAGCACCCCCAGGAACTGGTGTTTTAAGCATTTCTTCCAAGCAAAGAGCCTGTAGGCAAAGTTGCGCTTTATACCCCTCTAGGCTCTTTGCCGCACCGCGCTTGTATTCAACGGGAAACGGTCGCCATTTTCCCAAAACCTTTGGGAGGGAGACTCCGTTTTCCTCAGATAAGACGCGATGAAACTCAACGACATCGGCAATCCCCGTGACACCTAGTTCATAAGAACGAAGACGGATCGAACGGATGATGCGGATGGAGCCGCGTGATTCCTTGACGCCACTATCAGCTTTCTCGTGCAGAATCTTCCCCTCAACCGTAAAACAGTTGTCCTCCCACTGTTGTTCGACATAAAGGAGTGCAAACCGCCTGGGGCAATGAATATATTGCCCCACGGCGGATAGAGGAAGCAGCTGCTCTTCGGTATACAAGACTCAACCCCTCCAATGCGCGGCTAAACGCCGCGGACGTGTAATTTAACGCCATTCGGAAGATTTTCTTCCGTCCAAGTGTTGATGACGTCGTAATCAAAAAATGACGAAGGCTGCTCCTTGCCAGGCTTCAGAGCGATTTTGATGCCTTCAAACAACTTGTGGGCATGGGCACACCCAAGCATAGACTCCTTCAGATTCTGGCGTTTCTGCGCCTCATCGGTCGCATCGGCATGCGTCCCCACATGCTCGAAGTCATAGATGCCACGGACGGCCATCTCGGCGCGGGCGGCAGATGGATCTGGCGAGAACATCCATTCGAGGGCAGTGAAAAAGAGTTCCAGGTCTTCGTTGGTGAAGCCCGTCTTTTTCGCAAACGCAGGAGAAACATATGCCTTCGCCACGTAAAGCGCATATGGGACAATGTACTTGTTGCCCATCGTCCGCTCGTTGTTCTTGTCCTCTTCTTTTGTCACGGCACAACGAGTAATTGAAACCTCCATCGGCACAATCGGGTTCACGGATTGCCCGAAGGTAAATTGCACGGGGCCTCGTACCTGTCCGAAGGCAGAACCCTTCAGAACGCCCTTGCCGGTAGAAACAACCCCGCCAAATGTGCGAAGATCGTAGAACTCGCGGCAGAGCCAATTGATGGCAAACTCAGCCTGCTTGTCTTTGTCGCCCTTTGGCAATTTACCTGCAGCTACGGCGGCAGCGGCCTCGTTTTCGCCTTTTTTCTGTTCGCTCTCGATGACGGCTCCTTGTTTGATGAGGATGTTGAATCCGTTGTCATCGGAGGAATGGCGCTTAGGCGGATACAGTTCAACAAAGTTGCGGATTTTCCGCTTAAGGCAGACATCAGTGACGATGCCGCGTTCGGTGTTGGGATCGCGTCGTGGCATGTTGCCCGCATCTGGATCGCCATTTGGGTTTCCATTCGTCACCTCGAAGAGGATGAGAATGTCGTGCCGATTGGTCAGTTCGCTCATGGTTGGCTCCTTTGTTGTTGTTTTGTTCACAGATGTAAAAAGGTTCATTCACTGCCTAAATCCAAAGCAAGTTGCTCGGTTTCTTGGTCAACATCAGGACGATCTGCGACCTTGCGCCTGTCCTTGCGCCAATTCTGGCACACAGGCGAAAAATAGACACCGTCTATTTCCTTTCTGAATGCATCGGCATCCAATTCCTGCAACTGCGTCAGATTTTTCATTTTGTCAGCGTCGGTCGCTTCCAGAAATTTGAGAGCCGACCGAGTGCGCCTTGCCCATTCATCCTCCGCTTGTTGCTGGTAGAATCCAATGGCGAAGCGGCCCTGCTCCTGTAGATTTAGGTGCCGCGGAAATTCCGGTGGCATTTCGCCTGTAGGACGGAGATGGGAGAGGATGTCTCGGATTGCGGCTTCCTCATATGCGTTGCCATCGCCCATCTTCCGGATTTTGTCGAGATGGTGACGGTTGAGCTGCAAGAGCATCGGGAATACGCTTGCTGGCGAGGTGCTGGCGGAGGCGAAATAGCGTTCCGCCACACCCGAAAAACCCTTCGGGTATCCTTGGGCTTTCCTCTGCGTTGCGGAGAGAACGGCCAAAAGCCGCCCGCAGTTGTAGGCGGTGTCGGGCGTGTCGGCCGTGAGATTTGATTTGATTTCCATGTCGGAATCCTTTCGGTTTCGGTTAAGAATGAGTTTGAGCAAAGAAAAGCGACTTTCGTCGTAAATCGGATTGTAGTCTTTGTCGGTCAGTTTGGCGCACAGTCGCAGAAGAATGGAAGGTAGCAACGTAAGCGGAGGGGCTTCCCCACCGACAGCTGCGCGATAAAGTCCTGTTGCCACTTCTGATCGAGGCGCTTCTGGTTTTGCGCCAGAACCTTTCTTCTTCTCGCGCACCGTTGCTCTTGAGAGCCAATAAATGGAGAGCGGGTTAAAAACAGCATCATTTTCATCTTTGGCAGTATCCTTTTTGCCTTTCTCTGACGGCGGACGTTGCGGAACGGAAATGCTCAAATCAGAGAACCATCGTTGAAGATTTCGTGCCGCCTGATCCAAGGGTTCCTGAATCCACTGGCTTACGGCGACACGACCGGCACATCCCTTGAGGACTACGGAGTAGAATGTATCGGTCTTTGGTGGTTCCTTCTCCAGCCCGGACCATGGGGACTTCATAAAAGCGGAGATCTGTTTCGGATCGGGTCGGTTTAACAGGCGGGTCATCAGCGCCCCAGCCGACGGAGTATACTTGGCCCAAAAGCAAAGGATCACATCCTTGCCGATTCTCAGCGAAGTGTCTTCCGAGGCGATGAGCGCATTGAGCGCGGTGCAGTAGGCATCCGCTGCTTCCTGCGAAGTTGGGCAATTTTGGCTATTCTCGAATCCGTAGGACTGAAAGGCGTCCTTGTCAAAAGAGACGAGGGACGCTCCTGTTGCCTGTCCACCGGGAACGCGCATGATTTTGATAGTATGGGTGTTGAGGATCGGCTGATTCGCCTTGCCGGTGACAATACAGCGCCCCTTCATGGCGTTTTGGGCAGTCGCCGCGATTTCCGCCTGATATTGCTTGCGCCACCAGTCGCACACATCAGGGTCTTCCAACAAAAGTTTTCCCGCCACACGGAAGGTGAAGTTATCAGAACCCAGTTTTACGGGTTCGCCGGCAGCTGGTGTAATCATCCATTCGTTATCCTGAATGCATAAAAACGCTGGCACCTCTTTCACTCCATCCAAGAAACGGAGGCAGGGAAGTACGGATGGGACTTCTTGCGAACAGTCTGCGATAAGAGTCTGAAACGCCTTGCGTTTATCGGCATTGTTCGCCTCACGCTCCTTACGCTTTGCTTCTGGTAGCTTACCTAACGCTTTCAAGTCTGGTTCTTGACCAAATATCGCCGACAGCCCATCCGCCAGAAATTCAGCAACGCCACCTGCATTTTTAGGCCTAGACGTTCTGGGGCACTGGAAACTCTTGCCTCGTTTGCCATCATCAGATGTATCAATTGGACCGGAGCCGATCAAATCCCCCTGAGCATCCAGATCAATGATCCAGCGGACGGCCTTTTCGGAGAATGCGGGATCCTTTAGCAAATGCCGCGACAGGGCGTAATCGTAAAGTGCTTGAAGCAACATGACTAATCCTCCTTGTCGTCCGAGAATAGAATCTTCACATCGTCTGGATGACAGCACAGGGCGTTGTTATGGATTTCCGCCTGGAAAAAAGAAGGTCTTGGATCAATCTTCACGCCCGCGAAGCGGTGAGTCGAGTCGGTATCGTATGCTTTTAGCTCCTTTGTCTTCTCGCCTTTCTTTAGACCTGCAAGCCCCAACTCAAATTGTGCGCGTGCCGCTGCCAGATCCTCGGTCTTCAACCATTTGAATCCCTTCTTGAACTGACGCCAGTCAAAGACATCGTATAGCATCAAGCCAAGAGGCTCATAGGGTATCGGCTCCGCACCACTAGACGCAAAGGCGGCATCCGCATCTTCAATGAAATCAAAATTTGCGGCAAATTCGCGAACGCCGAGATAGGGTCGGCAGAAACACTTTCCGGAACTGGCACGACGGCGGATTTGATCCAGATACTTCGGAATGTTGCAACGCGAACGATCCGCGAGATCGGAAAGCCGTACTTCAGCCGTCACCAGATACTCGACCCCCTCCAATGCCAACATATTGCGCTGGGTTCCATCCGGCGCACCACCGCCCGCATAGATGGGCGAGACCTTTCCCGGAGACTTTATCCATTGCTTGGCACTGTCTATGCTGACAACGCTGATAACCTCGTTCCGACGACATGAAAACCATTTACCGCGCCTGACAATGCGAATGGTGTCAATGAGGTAGTACATCTCCGGCTCCCAAAACACAGCCTCCAAAACGCCACGTGCGGCGGAGGGCGTCATGATGGGATAGCTTACGCGCTCGACTTTCATTTCAGGGCGCGTGAAGCAGGCGAAATCACCCCAAACACGAAGAGTGATGGTGTTTCTTGATGTCATAGGAAGAATTCCTCCATTGCAGGCGTCTGATCTGGTTTCATGACGCCCAGGTATTTATCATATTGAGCAATGTCTATCACATAAACATCCAAATTCGGCAAGAGTTCCGATACAAGGCCGTGACCGCGCAAAAAGTCAAAATCCCTTTCGCGGATATTGACCATATAGCGTTGCAATGCACGGAAATCCTGTTGCGTGAACCGCAGCCCGCCTACGGGAACCTTGCGGCTACGTATCGACTCTACAACATGCCTTCCCTTCCCTTTAGGAACGACAATGCCGCGACCGCCGTCATCAATGACCTTAACCTTCCTCGCAACAGAACGAAAGTTGAATTCACTTCTTGCTTTTTGGATATCCATGCCGTCGGTCTCTGACAGTTGGTAAAGAGCGGTGAAATAGTCTGTGAATAAGTGCGGATCGCTCGCAAGAGCGTCGCCAACAGATTCTTCGCTACCCTTGCGCAACAGGGATAATGTGCTTGCCGCTTGCCCTGTGGCCGTTCGGTAGATTCCGCCAGGGAGTTTGTTTTCCACAGGCGAGAAGACATGGACTCGTCCACGTTCCAAGCAACCTTCTCGGTTGCAGCGTCCGGCAGCCTGGACGATGGAATCCAACGGCCCCATGGCGCGCCAAACGATAGGGAAATCAACATCGACACCGGCTTCAATAAGTTGTGTGGATATGACACGGCATGTCTTTCCATCACTCAAAAGCCGACGGATATGGCGAATGACGGCCAGCCGATGTGCCGGGCACATGGCGGAAGAAAGGTGAATGGGGCGTTCCGCCGGGGACGGTTTGTTGTCATCAAGGCACTTCCAAAGTTCGTAGGCGTGGCGCGTCAAGTTCACGACACATAGACATTGCCTCTCAGAAAGCAGTCGTTCCGCCACATCATCCCAGCTCAAAGGGGTGGATTCAAAGATGTAGTCCACCCGTCGCAAGGCGCGATAGATTGCCGCTGGTCCAGGAACGATTTCGCGCAGTTCTTCAGGCGAAAATCCTTCCGTAAGCGACGGAGATTTCCGGAACGCCGGTTGCGTCGCGGAACTGAATACGAAACTGACACCGTAGTGGGTCGCAAGTTCGCGAAATGCGGACAAGACCGGACCGAGCAAATGCGTGGGCAAGGTCTGAACCTCGTCGAAAAGGACAACTGAGTCCGTGATGTTGTGGAGTTTTCGCGCACGAGACGGGGATGCCGCGAAAAGAGATTCGAGGAACTGAACCGAAGTTGTAACGATTATCGGAGCATCCCAGTTCTCCGTGATGAGTTCAAGCGGTAAAAGACATTCATCCCTCAAAGAAGTGTCCGGCTGTGCGGCTGAATGGCATTCAAGGACAATTCCGCGTCGCTCCGGGTCGAGCACACGACGATATTCGGCGGCATTCTGCTCAATGATTGACAGATACGGAATGACAACGATAACGCGCCTCAGATTATGGGCTTTAGCGTGAGCAAGGGCAAATGCCATTCCCGAGAGCGTCTTTCCGCCTCCAGTTGGAACGGTCAAGGAGAAGAAACCTTGCGATTTTCCACCAGCATCGAGACATGCATCAAAAATGCGGTTGCGCACGTCAGACAGAACACCGGCAGGATGTTTGCGGCGTTGAATCTCCCGTTCGGCAAGCAACCGTGAAAGCAGAAGGGAAGAATCTAAAGGAACGTTCGTGCGATCACCCAGACGATCCCAAAAAGCCGAGTCGAGCCGGTCGGCATCTATGAGGCATGAAAACAGGAGACGCGTGAAAAACTCCAGCTTCAGAATGCCTTCTTCCCCCGCAACGGGAAACGGCAGGCTCGATTCTTCGGGGAAGAAGTATTCCTGAGAATTGAGAAGCACCTCGGTGTCGTCTACCAACTTTTGCAAGTCTGCCAGATTCTGCAATCCGGCGTGATGCCCAGCAACGGCGAACGCGAGGGGCAAAGACCCGGCACCAAAGGCAAGTTTGGCTCCATACTTAGCATGATGCGTTTCTTCGCCTTTTACTCGCAAGCCTTTCAGCATTTCCTGAAAAGGAAGCCGTGCCTTTCCAACATCGTGCAACAAGCCAACCGCCCGGCCCCATTCACCAGCCCGCAAATGCAACGCGAATGCCTTTGCCAGTTCGGCAACGGCTTTGGAATGTGCGTCGAGCGTCTGCCATTCAACAGGCGGCCTATTCGGAAGGCTATGGGCGTAAAACGTCATGTCCGTTCAAAAATGGAAATATCCATAAGAATATTGCGAACCGCCGAGTAGGTCGGTGCTGGATAGCTCACAGGACAATCGCCGGTATCAGGGCGAGTCCACATAGCCGTTGGTCCAGCAATTTCCATTTGAATTGGGTATAGCTTCATAACGATTCTCCAAGGGACAGTTTAACAAATTTCTTTCAAGATATCGAGCCTGGTTAGGTTCTTGCGAGGGTGTGGCTCCCGTGCGCGCGGGTGCGCTTCATAGCGCGCGTGGAGCTCGTCGCGGAGAGCCTGACGGAGCGACGGCATGATAAGACCAAGAGTTTCGAGCCGAAGCGCAAATGCCTCCGCCGAGACGCCGAAGCGCTCTTTCACGTAGACAAGCGCCTCCATATTCCATTGGCGCGGCCCAATCCCCAATCCCGCTACGGCACCGCGAACCGCTTCCTCTGGCATCAGAAATCCCGCAGCAAACGAGCGGAGGAACCTGTGCTCAGCCCCTTCGTCGACAACCGTTTTGTAGCCCGCGGACGCGAACCGGACGACCCCGCCAAGTTCGTAGGCCAACCTGTATGCATTCCGCTCAAGCGTGTTCGCGGCATTCAGCACGATCGACAGTCTGCGCCGCTCGACGTTGTAGAAACTCGCGCTCTGGAACGTGTCCGGACGGCGCACCATCACGACGCGTACGCCAGCAGACTCCAACACTGGTTCAAGATCCACTCGCGGTTGGCTGCCCATCCCAAGAGAGACGCGAACATCCCTCGCCAGCAGCTCCGCAGACCGCTCATCCCCTCCGTACGCGTACACGAGCTGCAATGCCGTCTGCCGCTCGATTCCCAGCCGTTCCTCCGCCGCCGTCATTTCGCGCTCGACATTGACAACTTCGGCAAGCACAGAAGCCGCATCAACCACAGAAGACAGCACCGGGACAAACTCTTTCGCCACTGGAAGTTCAAGCTCCTCGCCACGGCACGGCCTGTTGGCAGTCGCCGTCGGCGCTCCGCTGCCCTCCCCCAGTAGGACGGACACAGGAACGTCGAGTGCATCGGCAACCCGCCGCAAGGTAGATGCAGTCAATTCACTGTGTCCGCGCTCGATCTTGCAAAGCTGTGCGGCGGACATTCCGGCGCGCTTTGACAGCTCAAGCTGGGAAAGATTGCGCTCTGCCCGCAACCTCTTTACCATGTCTGCCGTTGGAATGTGAATAACACTTTTCTTCATTACGGTTTGAATTGTATCAAAACCTTCCGGTGATTGTCAATTATGAAATTGACATTTTTGAAATTTCTTGCATTGGGAAACAGGTCGGACCTAATTTCCACTGTTTGGAATACGCCATGCCCTTCTTGGACGAACGCCCTACCGAAAATATGCTCTCTGCGCCTCTGCGCCTCTGCGCGAGACATTCCCCCTACCAAGCCATACCTATGGTCTCACGTCTGACAGATTTGTGCGTCAGAAGAAGGTCATCTGGCCTGGCATTTCGTGGATCTTGCGGCGGGGGCGGCGCACGACCTTGGCGGGCGCGTTGACGTCAAGCTCGTTGGCCTCGAGATTCTTTAGGATCTGCGATGCGCGAGCGACCACCTCCTGCGGAAGGCCGGCCATCGCGGCCACATGTATGCCAAAGCTCTTCTCTGCGACTCCAGGCGCTATCCGCCTCAAAAAGACGACCCTTCCGCCCTCTTCCTTGACGCGGACGGTGTAGTTCTTGACCCCAGGAAGGATATCCGCAAGATCCGCAAGCTCGTGGTAGTGGGTCGCAAAAAGCGTCTTGGCCTTGGAGGACGCCTTCCCGTGCAGGTACTCGGCGACCGACCACGCTATTGAGATTCCGTCGAACGTGGAGGTGCCGCGCCCGATCTCGTCAAGGACTATCAGCGACCTCGTTGTGGCGTTGTTAAGTATGTTCGCCGTCTCCTGCATCTCCACGAGGAACGTTGACCTGCCGCGCGCGAGGTCGTCGCCTGCGCCGATTCGCGTGAATACGCGGTCGAGAACGCCCAGCCTCATTGACGCCGCCGGCACGTACGAGCCCATCTGGGCCATTATGGCGATCGTCGCGACCTGCCGGATGTAAGTGGACTTGCCGGCCATGTTGGGGCCGGTTATGAGAATTATCTGGTCGGTCGTCGTGTTCAGCCGGGCCGAGTTCGGAACGAACGGCTCGGCATCGGGAAGCTGCTCGATTATCGGATGGCGACCGTCGATTATCTCAAGCTCGTCGGAGTCGTCGATGACCGGCCTCGAATATCCGGCCGCAAGAGCCCTGTCTGCGAGAGAAAGAAGCGCGTCAAGCTCTCCAAGCGCAAGAGCCGTATCCTGGATCTCGACGGTCTTCGCGGCGACCGTACCGAGAATGTCGCCGAAAAGGCGCTGCTCTATCGCGATGGCCCTGTCCTGGGCGCCAAGCACCTTGCGTTCGTATTCCTTAAGCTCCGGGGTTACGTAGCGCTCGCCGGTGGTAAGGGTCTGGCGACGCTCGTAGTCGGCCGGTGCGAGCGCGATAGAGCCCTTCGGTATCTCGATGACGAAACCGAACGTCGATACGTGCTTCACCTTCAGCTTGGCGATGCCTGTCCTCGCCTGCTCGCGCGCCTGGAACTCGGCGAGCCACGCATGGCCCTCGCGGGCGATGTTCCTTAGATCGTCAAGCTCGCTGTCGTAACCTGACGTTATGAAGCCGCCGTCCGAAAGCATCACAGGGGGCTCGTCGGTTATGGCGCGGTCGATGAGATCGACGATCTCCGGCTGCGGCGTGAGCGACGCGGCAGAGAGCCTCACGCCTACCGCCGAGAGTTCGCGCGCGATCTCCGGCACAGGCCGGAGCGAAGAGGCGAGGGCCTTCATGTCGCGAGGATTCGCCCTGAGCGCATTGACCTTCGCGACAAGCCGCTCCAGATCCCTTACGCCGTTCAGAAGAAGCCTGAGCCGCGCGAGAGCGGAGCGGTCGGAGATGAACGCGCCGACCGAGTCGAGCCTGGCGTTGATATCTGCGCTCCTGGCCAAGGGCCGCGCGATCCAGTTACGCATGGTCCTAGCGCCCATGGGAGTCTTCGTCACATCAAGGACCCCGAGAAGCGACGCTTCCTTCTGTACATCCCCGCCGGGGAGCAGCTGAAGGTGGCGTATCGTACCGCCATCGAGGACGAGCTCGTCGTCGCGGCTACGGATCGAAATCTTCCTGACATGCTCGAGCGAATGCCTGAGCGTCGTCCCGACATAGTAAAGAAGCGCTCCGGCGGCCGAGATGAGATCGGTCTTGCCGGCGAGGCCGAAGCCGTCAAGCGAAAGGACCTTGAAGTGGCGCGTCAAGGCTTCGTAAGCGGCATCCGGCGAGAACGTCCAGCTGTTTTCGTCCGAGACCTGCATCATCTCGGCGGGGGCGATACGCTCGACCGCCTCCGCAAGCTTCGTCTCGTCCTCGAAGGCCTCCACGCAGAACTCGCCCGTCGATAGGTCGAGAAGCGCAAGCGCCGATCCAGAAGTCGCCGCGACGTAGTTGTTGGCGTTCTCGTCAAGGAGCCCGTCCTCGGTGACTGTGCCGGGGGTGACGATTCGCGTTATCTCGCGGCGGACAAGCCCCTTCGCGGTCTTCGGATCCTCGACCTGGTCGCAGAGGGCAGCCGTCTTCCCGGCGCGTATGAGCTTCGCCAGATATGCGTTGAGAGCGTGGTAGGGAACGCCGCACATCGGTTGTGCGCCGCGGCGGGTAAGGGTCGCACCGAGGATCGGGGAAGCGACGATCGCGTCTTCGCCGAACATCTCGTAGAAGTCCCCGAGGCGGAACATCAGTATTGCGCCCTGGGGTATCTCGCGCTTCATCGCGAGATACTGGCGCATCATCGGTGTGAGTTCTTCCGCCATTCAGGTCACTCGAAGCGTGAGAGGTGCTTCGCCAATATGGACTTGAGCCGCGCCTCGAGCCATGGCGTAACGTGCCAGTAGTCGCGAAGCGCAAGGTATTCGGCGACAGGGCCCGACTGCCCGGGCTTTACCGAGAACTCGCACTTCAGCATGATGTTCCTCGCCGTCGCCTCGCTGGACACGAACTCCACGACCTGGGTCCTGAAGCCGAGTATCCTCATTATCATCGCACGGAAGGAGTCGGTGAGTATGTCGCAAAGCCTCTCGCGCAGTATCGACTGGCGCATTACGCCGGCGAAGGCGCCCTTGTCGTCGAGCGTCTTCTGAAGCTCGTGCTGGCAGCAAGGCGCGCTCAGTATGTAGCGCGCACGCCACTCGACGCCCTTCGCAAGCGCCTCGTCGGTAGCCGTGTCGCACGCATGGAGGGAAACGACCATGTCGGCCTTCTCGACATCGAACGCCGCGAGGTCGCTCTCGACGAACTCCACGTTCGCGGAGACGCCGAGCGACTCCGCCATCCTCTTCGCGGAAGCGATGACGTCAGCCCTTCTGTCGACGCCCCATACGTGCACATTCGCGATCTGCAGGACCTCGGCGAGATAGAGATACAAAGCCACCGTAAGATACGCCTTGCCGCACCCGCAGTCAACGACCGTAAACCGCTCCGTGCTCCCGGAGAGCCCCTTCCCGGCCAGCGTCTCGTCAACCACCTTCAGGAACTCGTTCACCTGATCGTATTTGCCGCGCATCGACGCGCGAACGCGCCCGTCGCCGTCGGAAAGTCCGGCGGCCTTCAGGTACGCCGCGGAGTCGAACCTCGCGAGAGGCACGTTCTTTACGCGGTCGTGCGGCTTAAGCTCGACCTTGCGGTCCATCTCGGCGGAGCGCGAAACGAGGGCCCTGCCCTTTCGCGTCACGCGGACGTGCAGGTCGCCCTTTGCCGTCATAAGGTGAAGCTCGCGCGCTCCCCTCTGGGAGATTATCTCCTCAAGGCCCTCCGAAAGCCCGTCCGCGTCGAAGTTCCTCACCCTGACCTGCCCGTTGTCGGTCATCTCGGCCTGATAGAGCTTCTCGCCGCCGATCTCGACGGGCCGCACCGATATCTTGAACTGGGAGCCGCCGCGACGGACGGTCTGGACGATCTTCATGAACCCGTCGCCCAGCACCTTCGAGCGGATTTCCTCCTTCAGCGAATCTTCAAGCTCAAACTTCTCCCTGTCACCCTCGACCATCGTTTCGCCTCTTATCTCACCTCTGCTTCGCAAACGCCCTCAGCCCGAGCAGGAAAAACGTTACGTACGGGAGAAATGCCGCCACGAGCGGCGGCAGCCACTGGGAATTGGCCGCGACCATGCAAAGGATGACAGTCCCGTAGAACGAGAAGAAAAGCGCGAGCGCCCCAAGTATGCCTTTGAAGACCGACTGGCGGCCGGTCGCGACGCCCGCGGGGATCGCAAAAAGAGTTATGACAATGCACGCGAACGGGGCCAGTATCTTGGCCCACGTGTCGTATACGTATTTGGAGCGCGTCTCCTCCGTAAGCTCCGAATGGGTCCTTATGTAGCGGAAGCGGTCCGATATGGAATTGTACTCCCACTTGCGGTTCTGCGAAAGGAAATCTGCGGGACGCTCCTTGAATTCGGGGAACGTCCTGAGCGGCAGCGCGTCAAGCTCGGGAACAGGCGTCGCGACCTCGACGCCGCGCGAATCGTAGTGCTGGATGGCGGGCTTTGAGAACCACCATTCGCCGTCAAGATACTCCGCCCGCCCTGCGGTGACGTTCATGAGCCGCGACCCGTCGGGGCGATTCACCGTAACCCTTACGTCATTGAGCTTTTTGGCGTTGGCGTCGCCAAGGCTGCCGACCGTCCACGTCCTGTCGGCGCGCGAATTCCTGAACACGATGTTGTCGGCGCGCTCCAGCGCATCCTGACGGAAGCGCTCGGCCTTCATCAGCATGGCCCACTGGGCGCGGCGGGGCACATAGTACTCGTTCACCGCCCACACGGCGGCGCCAAGCAGGACGGCCACGAAAAGGATCGGCTTCACTATCGCAAGAAAGCCTATTCCGTTCGCTCTCATCGCGATAAGCTCGGAGTGGCGGCAGAAGCTCCACATCGTATAAAGCGCCGCAAGCATAAGGGCTGCGGGGGCAAGCCATTCGAAGTAGGGAGCCAGATACGCGCAGAAATACTGGATGACCGTCATTGCGGGAAGGTCCGCCTCGGCAAGCCGGGCGAACGACCCGAAGAGCTCGAAAAGGATGTATATTGAAACGAAACCGCAAAGGCAGTAGCAAAGCGGTATCAGATATTCACGGAGTACGTATCGCGTCAGTATGCGCATTGGGGATATTATATCATATCTCCGCACAGAAGTGCTGTCCGAGGACCTTTAGCGAAACATCGCCGCGGCCGATGGAGGCCAGCGTCTCCCTCATTGCATCTTCCGCAAGATGAGGGGCGTTGCACTGCTCGGACAGATGGGCAAGCGCGAGTCGCTTCAGGCGAGGGGTCGCGAAGCGCCTTACGAGGTCGCATGCCTGGTCGTTCGAAAGATGTCCCCTCGGGCCGGCTATGCGCTGTATCACGTGCGGAGGGCGTCCGCTGCGGCGGAGCATCACCGGATCGTGGTTCGACTCGAGCGTCGCCACATCGGCCTCGGCGAGACGGGCGCCGACGGAGTCGAGGGGCGTGCCGATGTCCGTTCCGTGGAAGTAGGTCATGCCCTCGGCCCTGATCACGTACCCTACAGGATCGGACGTATCATGCGGGATGGAGAAAGACTCGACCTCAAATGGCTCTACGTCAAAAGTCTGACCGTTTTCGAAATTGACGAAAGCCTCATCATCGATACCGAAATGGCAAGCGACCGTCTCCGACGTCATGATGTTGGCGAAGATAGGCGCGTCAGGGAAACACTTATGCAAGGTCTTGATGCCGGATACGTGGTCATCGTGGCTATGGGTCACGAGTATGCCGGCAAGGCCCTGCAGGTCGATCTGCGCCATCGACGCCCTGCGCCTGAGCTCGCGGCAGCTTATGCCGCAGTCCACCAGGAGCACACGTCCGTCGGACTCGATGCAGCAGGCATTCCCCTTGCTGCCGCTTGCGAGAGAGACGATCCTCAACTCTTCCTGCCGAATGCGCGGTGCGCGATGTCCTTGCGACAGTACGCCCCCTCAAAGGATATCTCGCCAACGCCCGCGTAGGCGTTGTCGACGGCCTCCCTCAAGGTAGCTCCAAGGCCTGTCACCGAAAGCACCCTTCCGCCGCTCGTAAGGATTTCGCCGCCCTCAGCTTTTGTCCCGCAGTGGAACACCACGGCTCCCTTTGCCTCGGCTGCCGCAAGCCCGGAGATGGTCTTCCCCTTTGCGTACGAGCCGGGATATCCGGCGGAAGCCATGATGACCGTCGCGGAAACCTCGGGACGGACGACCACATCGCCATCTTCAAGGCGACCCGTAGCGGCGTTCAGGAGAGCTTTCGAGAAGTCGCCGCCAAGACGCGGCAGGACGGCCTCGGTCTCGGGATCGCCGAAACGTGCGTTGAATTCGACAACGTTCACGCGCGAGCCGCTCTTTGCGACGCGGCCGCCCTCCGGCGTTACCATGAGCCCGGCGTAGAGAATGCCGCGATAGACGATGCCGCGGCTTGCAAGCTCGCGAACAACCGGCATGATTATGCGGTCATGGATATCGCCAAGCATGGCGTCGGTCACGACGGGAGCCGGTGAATATGCTCCCATGCCTCCTGTATTGGGGCCCTTGTCGCCATCGAAGACGCGCTTGTGGTCCTGGGAACTAGGAAGGAGTATCGCCTTCTCCCCGTCAACGAGGGCCAGTATGGAGCACTCCTCTCCGTCCAGGAACTCCTCCACGAGCACCTCCGCGCCTGCGTCGCCGAACTTGTTGGCGACGAGCATATCATCGATCGCGGATTCGGCATCCGCAAGGGTCTCGGCGACGACGACGCCCTTTCCGGCGGCTAGACCGTCAGCCTTGATGACGACGGGAAGCCCAAAATCGGCAAGTGCCGCTTTCGCGAGCGCAGGGTCGGTGAACGCCTCCGCCTTGCCTGTCGGGACGTTGGCGGCTTTCATGACCTCCTTGGCGAAGCGCTTCGATCCCTCCATTCGAGCGCCGGCGGCGACAGGCCCGAAAGCCTTTATGCCCACAGCCTCAAGCGCATCGACGAGCCCCGCCACGAGAGGAGCCTCGGGACCTACAACGACCAGGTCGGGGCGCTCGTTCAAGGCCCACGCCTTTATTCCCTCGACGTCATCTGCGCGCAAGGGAACGTTCTCCGCGATTGCCGCCGTGCCCGCGTTACCGGGAGCGCAAAAGAGCTTATGCTGGACAGGGTCCTTGGAGAGCCTCCAGGCTATCGCGTGCTCGCGCCCGCCGCTGCCGACAACGAGTATCTTCATTTCGAGCCCTCCTGCTCGGCAGGGAGTATCAGCTTCTGGCCAACCTTCAAGCTATCGCTCTTGAGGTCGTTCATTTCGCGAATCTTGCCTACGGACGTGTTGAACGCGCGCGCTATTAGCCACAGGTTGTCGCCGGCCGCGACGACGTATTCGCGGTGGGGACCGTTGGAGACCGCCGGCGTCGCCTTAGGCTGGGAAGGCTGGGGCTTGGGCTGGGGGATCTTTGCGATCCGCGAGGAAAGGTCCTTCACGATTTCGCCGCGCTGCTGCTGGAGCTCGCGGCGAAGCGACGCGACGGAGGCCTCAAGCGCCGCTATGCGCGAGTTGAGCGCGCTTGTATCGTCGGCGGCGCTCGCGCGCTCGAGCTTCGCAAGACGCTGCGCGATCTCGTCTATGTTGTTCTGCAAGACATCGATCTGCCCGGAGACCCTCTGCATTTCAGCGTACGCCTGCTGCTGCACGAACGCATCGCGCCCGCCGGGGGCCTGCGCGAACGCCGCGGCCGAGGAGAGAGCCACAATCGCCATAATGGTAATGAACTTCATTGCATCAACCTTTCTGATCTTAAAAACATGTTGCGTCACAGCACAAGGAGAGCGAGCCACAGCAACGCGAAGACGCCTGCCGCCGCGAGGAACCTGTTGCGCCTCAAGTCGGTCTCCTCCTGCCTTACGCTACGCCCGAAAGCCCTCATCCCGCCACCCGAGAGGTAGTGAAAAAGACGCCAGCCGAATTTCTTGCCGTCGGTGGTCTCGCCGCAGGCCTCACGGTTCTCGTCCAGAAGCCACGGCGTGTTCGAACGCGTGTATTCGTGGGCGGTGCCAAGGGCTCTCGTGTGGATGGCGCTCATTCCGGCAGCTTTATGGTCACTCCGGCGTTGACGCGACCGTCCATCGAAATGACCGTCTTGTTGGCATCGCGTATCTTTGTCCATGCGGAGCGCTTCCCGTAGAAGCGCATCGCTATCTTGTACAGCGTATCCCCTTCCTGCACCACATACTCGTCAGGACGCTGTTCGTGGAGCGGGTCCTTCGGGGCGACAGGAGCGGACGACTTCGGCTTCTTGGGCGCGACATCGAACGGTGTCTTGCGTTCCTCAGCCTTATCGTCGGCGACAAGCATCGCAATATCGGCCGAAAGCTTGACCCGGTCGACCGACTCTTCCTTGGCTTCGGAAATGAGTCGCCTCGCCTCGGACATGTCGGGCCTGCTGGAGCTCTCGTCGTCCAGGAGTCCTTTGGCCGCCGCGAGATCGGGCCTGCCGGAGCTCTCGTCGTCAAGAAGGGACTTCGCGCCGGAAAGGTCCATCGGACGCTCATGCGACTCTTCGGAAAGGAGATCCTTCACGACGGACATGTCAGGTCGGGACGGGCCCTCCTCTTCGGTGTCAAGAAGGTCCTTTGCGCTGAAAAACGCAGGACGCTCCGTCGATTCCTCGTCGCCAAGGGAAGTCACGAGGCGCCTCACGCGCTCGCTCTCACGCTTGGAGGACTCGACATCCTGAAGAGCGGTCGCGAGGTCCTCGCGCAGCTTTGCGTTGTCCTGCGAGAGCTTCTCGATCTCCGACTTCAATCGCGCGATTTCCGCAGCCACTGGGCCTTCTCCGTCCTTCAGCTTCTCAAGAACCGAGGCGACGAACTGGCGCTCGCACACGGCCGCACGCTCCCTTGCGAGATCGGCCTTATCGCTCTTGGGGCTCTGCAATACGTATTCGCGGTACTGGCAGAGGGCGGCGAGATAGTCCTTGCGGCGATCCTGGAGGAGCGTAGCGAGCTGGAACCTCGCGGATGCGTTCGCAGGGGTTGCGCGAACGACCTTCTCGAAACCGTCTATCGCGGCATCTATGCGCCCAGCCGTATAGTCGGCCATCGCGGCCTTGTAGAGGTGACCTGCCCTGTCCTCGCGGAGCTCCTGCCTGGCTACGCGTCCGCAGCCTGCGACCGTCACAGCCAAAGCCAGTACTGGCAAAGCATTGAAAAGCCTATTCATTGGCATCATCCTTTTCGGCATCATCCTTCTTTTCGGCATCGTCCTTTTCCTTCTCCTCGGCCTGAGCCTCTTTCGCCGCCGCTTCCTCGAGCTCCATCTGCTTTACGGGCTTCCTGTACTGGGAGGCCTTGGCGCGCGGATCGGAACGCTGCAGGGTAGGATCAAGCTCGTTGAGCTGCTGAAGGTTCGCAAGACCGAAATGCTCGAGAAAGAGCGGGGTCGTTCCGTAAAGGAACGGGTGCCCGGGGAGCTCCGATTTCCCTACGAGGCGAACCACCTGCAGATCCATCAATGTCTTGATGTTCGCCGTGACGTCAACGCCGCGGATCTCCTCGATCTCGCTCTTTGTGATGGGCTGGCGGTAGGCGATGATGGCAAGAGTCTCCAGCGAGGCGCGGCCGAGGCGGCTCGGGCGGTCCAGCTTTAGCATCGAGCGGACGTATCTTCCGCAGCTTGATGTCGTCTGAAGCCTGTACGTACCGCCGGTGCAGATGAGCTTGAAGCCGCAACCGGCTACATCAAGGGCCTTTTCGAGACCCTTCAGGGCGGCATCGATCTCTCTGGAGGTGCATGTACGGTAGACCTCCATCACCTCGGCGCTCTCGCCCTCCTCGGGCTCCACGGCGCGGATGGACTCTCGCAGCTCTGCGGCCGTAAGCGGAGCTTCGCTGGCGAAAAGAAGCGCCCCGACGATCTCCTGCAGGGACTGCGGCAAAGGAATCTTTACTTCATCGCTCATTGATGGA
>Ga0265298_10001996_pt1 | contig 29378 bp, 50 predicted proteins | sample AusTroGonzalo_MG_3_FD_193486 | JGI IMG/M metagenome (GOLD analysis project Ga0265298, IMG submission 193486) | Bovine rumen microbial communities from tropical cattle in Woodstock, Queensland, Australia - Gonzalo_01 | ecosystem: Host-associated > Mammals > Digestive system > Stomach > Rumen ...
AGCGCCGAGCGGAGTGAAAACGATTTTCCACAGGGCGGCCAATGACAAGTGAACACATGGCCACAGATAGGGTAGCTCCCGAAAGCGTCGTGCCTGGGCGTTTCTGTGGCCTTTTACCAGGCGGATTATGGAGGCGATAATCATGGAAAAAAATTACTGCGTTTATAAGCACACGACACCGAGCGGGAAAGTTTATATTGGCATCACCGGCAAAAAGCCAGTGAGTAGATGGGCAAACGGAAATGGATATGCAAGCAATAAGCATTTTAGCAACGCCATTCAGAAATATGGATGGGAAAACATTCAGCATGAAGTGCTCTTAGAAGGGCTTACTGTTGATCAGGCGTCTGCTTATGAGCAGCTATTAATTTGCTTGTATCAGTCTGATGATGCGAGATATGGATATAACAAAACGACCGGAGGCGAAAAGGGATTCAAGTTTCGTGGAGAAAACAAACTCGCCTTTGATCGCGCTATGAAAAATCCTGCGAGGAGAGAAAGAATATCGCAATCGCTCAAAAAGTATTACGAGGCTCCGGAAGCCAAGCAAATGGCATCTGAAGCGCAAAAGAAAAAATGGGAAAATGATGGCTTCAGAAGGCGGGCTATAGAGTCGGCGAAAGCGAGAGGTTCTAATCCGGAATACCGCAAAAAGTTATCCGAGATATTAACAAAAAAGCGAAGCGATCCGGCATATCGCCAGAGTATGACTGGGGCTAATAACCCACGGGCAAAAAGTGTGCTTCAGTATTCAACGAGTGGAACGTTTGTAACCCGATATGATTCAATTGCCGATGCAGCTCGAGCGCTTAACGCAAATCACGCAAATATTTGTGCTTGTATAAAAGGCCGAACAAAAACTGCTTACGGATATGTTTGGGTGTATGACGGGGACGAACATGAAGTTGATGCAAAAATAAAGCGCATAACGACTTATACAAACCCAAAGTCTAAACCGATAATACAGTACGATTTGGAAGGGAATGTTGTTCAAGAATATCGTTCGATTACCGATGCGTGTGCGGCTATAGGAGCAAACGCAAGTACCGGAACGATGCATATGGCATTGTGCGGGAAAAGAAAAACGGCGTACGGCTCAGTATGGCGGTATGTAAGTGAGGAGGCGGTCTAATGGACTTAGTTGATGCCGCGAAGAGCGGAGACAAACGGGCCACCCTCATCGCACTACGCGACAAGCTGGCCGAAACGATACAAAACTGCGACAGCGGGCGCGATATGGCGTCCAATTCTAAGCGCCTGATGGAGGTCATGGCCGAGATCGAGGCGCTGCCGGATGAGAAGCCGGTCGCGTCGAAGCACGACAAGCTGAAACGGAAACATGAAAACGGGTAACCAAATCCCGACCTTCACCGCAATTGGAAAATATGCCTACTCCATGAGCGAGGAAGTAATCGAGATGTTCAAGGAGGACGCGGGCGCGACCTTCTACCCGTGCCAAGCATATGAGATGGAGCTGATGCTCGCCAGACGGAGAGACGGCTCGCCGGCGGCCATGACCATTGGGATCTCTAAGCCAAGGCAGAACGGGAAAAGCTACGGGGCGAGGTTTTACGCCGTATATATGAGCGTCTTCGAGCATCGTGAAGTGCTTTATTCGGCACATCATAGCACGACCACGAACAAGATGTTCAAGGAGCTCTGCAATCTGTTTGAAAGCCCGGAACGCTTTCCGGACTTTGCGAACGATGTAAAAACGATCAGCCACGCCAGAGGATACGAGGGAATATATTTCAAAGACTGGCGAGATGAGTACGGATCCATTCACAAGGGCGGCTGCATTGAGTTCGCAACCAGGACAAACAGCGGCTCCCGCGGCGGCACATACTCGGTAATAGTGATTGATGAGGCCCAGGAATTGACGGCAGACCAGCAGGAGGCTATGCTCCCCGTCATTTCTGCGGCCTCTGATGTTAAAGACCGGGAAAAGCTCCCGCAGCAGATATTCATCGGGACGCCGCCGGGGCCGACCTGTCGGGGGACGGTCTTCCGCGATATGCACACGGCCGCGCACAGCGGCGAGAATGACAGCGCCTGGTGGATCGAATGGGGCATTGAGTCGAAAGATATCACCGCCGACATCTCTTCCAAGACCAAGGCCATAGAGCTGGCATACAAAACGAATCCAGCGATGGGCTACCGGATCGCGGAGAAAACGGTGGCCAACGAATACGAAACGATGAGTCTTGACGGCTTCGCCCGCGAGCGGCTCGGCTGGTGGTCCCCGATTCGGACGCATCAGCTTGATTATGCGATCCCCGCGGAGATCTGGGACGGCTGCCGCAGCGACGCAGAAAAGCCAGAAGGAAAGACGGCCTACGGCATCAAATACAGCGCCGACGGCAGCGAGGTCTGTCTGTGCGGCGCGGTCATTCCTAAGGACGGCCCGGCTCGGATCTCCCTGATCGAGCGCAAGTCAACGGGCCGCGGGACGCAATGGCTCGCTGACTGGCTCAATGACAGAAACGGCAAGGCCAGCTGCGTGGTAATCGACGGAAAGAACGGAGCCGATGTCCTGGTCGATAAGATCGCGGACACCTGGCGGGCAAAGAACAGCGTGATCAGGCCTAATGCAAAGGACGTGATCGGTGCAGCCGGCACGCTCTGCGATGCGCTCGGCAGCCAAACGGTGACATGGTTCTCCGGGCAGGAAGCCCTGCGCGACAGCGCGATCACGGCGGTCAAGCGGCCCATTGGCGGCGGCTGGGGCTTCGGCGGTGAGAATTCTATCCCGGTCGAGGCCGCGGCCCTTGCGCTCTGGGGAGCAAAAACCAGCAGACGAGATCCCACAAGGAGGATGAGAATCGGATGATTAATTTCATTAACCCGACCAATGTGGTCGGGCTTCCTGCTTTTGAATACGCTCAGCTCATGAAGCTGGTGAACGTCTTCACGGCCCATCAGGGGAAGAACGAGCAGAAGAACCGCTACTACGAGGGCAAGATCTCGCTGAACAGCGTCAACCTCGGCATTGCTCTACCGGATGGGCTGGCGCGGCTGGAGATCGGCTGCGCTTGGGGCGCAAAAACCGTTGATGTTCTGGCGGGGCGATCCATGTTCGACGGCTTTGTCGGCGAGAACGGTGAGGACATTCCGGAGCTTGAGGCTCTGGTCCGGTCAAACAAGCTCGTGGCCGAATATAACAAAGCGGCCCGCGACGAGCTGAAATACGGCTGCACCTTCGCGACGCTCAGCGCGGATCCGGACATCGGTTGCAAGATCCGGTTCCATTCCCCGCGGACGAGCGCGGCGCTCTGGGACGGCGACAAGGGCCGGATCTCCTGCGGCTTCGCGATTATCGACACCGCTCCGGACAATGACACGCTGTGGAGCCCGTCGCTGATCTATTTCTACACCGACACGGACGTATGGGCGCTCCAGCGCGTTGACAGTCAGTGGACGGCTTACAGATACCCGCAGCGCATGGGCAGGCCTCTGATGGAGCCGCTCATCTGGAACGCGACGAGCGACAAGCCCTTCGGACGGTCGCGCATCAAGGAGCCGGTGAGGCGTTTGATCGATGGTTATGTCAGGACCATCGCGAATGCCTCCATTGGTCTGGAGTTCGCCACAAGCCCGCAGAAATATCTGCTTGGCGTCACGGACGATCAGTACGATGTGCTGATCAATCAGAAGTTTAAGCAGTACGTCGGAAGTCTTATCGCCGCGACGACTAATCCGGAGACCGGCGAGAAACCGACCTTCGGGCAGCTGACGCAGGGCAGCCTCCAGCCTCATGTTGAGATGATTCGGGTGCTGGCCACGCAGTTCTCCGCGGCCACGGGGCTGACCGTCACCGACACGGGCGTCGTGAATGACGCCAACCCGACGAGCTCCGACGCGATCCTCGCGCAGTCTCAGACGCTGGTCGGCATGGCGGAGCAGCTGAATGTCGGCAACGGCGACAGCCTCCGGACCATCGCGCTCATGGCGCTGGCCGTGGCCAACGACACGACCGTAGAGAATCTGACGGACGAGCAGAAGAGCGTGGTCGCGCACTTCCGCAACCCGGCCATGCCGAGCGTCGCGGTGACTGCCGACGCGGCCATCAAGATCGCGACTAGCCGCCCGGCCTTCGCCCAGACCGACACCTTCCTCGAAATGATCGGTTTCTCGCAGGCGGATATCCGCCGGATCAAAGGACAGGAGGTCCGGGCCAGAGGGCTCGCGGTCGTGGAGTCACTTGAGGTGAGCTAATGCGAACGATCAGCGCCAAGGCGATGCAGGCGTACATGAAAAAAATGTCCGCGCTGAATCAGGCCGCAGCCGACGCGATGAAGGGCTATATCCAGAAATACGGCTACATGGACATCGACGCGATGATCGACTATGCCTATGGTCTCGCGACCAAATATGGCGAAGGCGCGGCATCGCTCGCGGCTCAGATGTACGACGCGGTTGCCGAGCTGAGCGGACAAATCTTCGACCCGGCGATCCCGGCTGCGACGCCGAGTTATCATCAGGTGGCAAAGACGGTGCAGGGCGTGGCCAACCAAAGCCAGAACGAGAACATGATGGCCAACGCCATCGGACGGCTCGTCAAGCAGACGGGCGCTGACACCACGCTCCAGAACGCGCTGCGGGACGGCGCTGAGTTCGCCTGGATACCCGCTGGCGAGACTTGCGCGTTCTGCATCACACTGGCATCACGCGGCTGGCAGAGGGCCAGCAAGGCGGCAATAAAGGGCGGTCACGCGGAGCATATTCATTCGAATTGCGACTGCGTATACGCGATCCGGTTTGACAGCAACACGACGGTGAAGGGCTACGATCCGGACAAATACCGCGCAATGTACGAAGACGCTGACGGCAGGACGCCGAAGGACAAGATCAACGCCATGCGGCGCGAGTTTTACGCCGAAAACAAAGAAGAGATCAACGAGCAGAAACGCTCGGCCTATGAGAAGCGCCAGGAGCTGAACAGCTCGGCGGCTGAGGAGACCCGTGTATGAGTTCTTACGGCTACGGCAAGGACCGCGTCTGCGGCTGGGTGCTGGCCACCTTCCCCGCCGGCACGGAGATCCTCGACGTGGGGGCCTGTGACGGCTACTGGAGGCGGCTGCTCCCGCAGTACCCGGAGATGGACGCCGTCGAGGCCTTCTGGCCGAACGTGATGAAGCTGCGGGGCAAGGGATATCGGAAGATCTTCGAGGCCGATATCCGCGACTTCGAGTATGAGCATTATGACCTGATCATCTTCGGCGATGTCATCGAGCATATGAGCGTGGAGGACGCGCAGGCCGTGCTGGCTTATGCGTGGCCACGGTGCAAAGACATGATCGTAGCGGTCCCCTTCCTCTACGAACAGGGGCCGATATATGGCAATCCCTACGAGGTCCACGTTCAGAGTGACCTGACGGCCGGGATCTTCGCGGAGCGGTATCCCGGTTTCGAGGTCCTCTGCGACACCGGGCGAGGCTATTGCTACTACCACAAGGGAGGCGCCTGATGCGCGGCAAGTATGATCTGGTCTACATGGTCAAAGATTCCGCGCCGAATGAGGAGCTGCGATACTCCCTGCGGTCCATCGAGAAAAACTGGGGGCCGCACGGCGACGTCTGGATCTTCGGCGGTTGCCCGGACGGCATCGCGCCGGACCGCTTCGTTCCGGTGGAAATGATCCTTCCGGGCAAATGGGAAAACACGCATCGGCTCATGAAGATCATCTGTCAGACGGACGAGATCACGGAGGACTTTTGGTTTTTCAACGACGATTTCTTCGTGATGCAGCCTGCCTCGGAGGATATGCCGCAGATGTTCAACAAGACGATCTCAGAGGTCATCCGGGAGGTCCGGAGCGACGACGCCAGCGTCAGGTACTGGACCGATCAGCTGGAGATCCTGGAGGATCTCTTCAGGCGGGAGGGCATGGGCTGCCTCAATTACGAGGTGCACAAGCCGATGCTCATCAACCGGCGGAAGATGCTGGACGTAATGGACCGCTTCCGGACCATCCTTTTCACCAGGTCCTTGTACGGCAACTTTTACAGCATAGGCGGCGTGGTCGGATGCGACGTCCTGGTCAAATTCGCATACGGATTCATCGACTGGGTCAAAGATCAGACCTTCGTCAGCACTACGGAGGACAGCTTCGCTAACGGAGAGATCGGCGAATATATCCGCAGCCGGTTTCCGGAGCCCTGCGGATGGGAGGTAAATCCATGAAAGTGATGATCCACGCGTGCCCGATACGGATGTGGTACGTCAACGGATTCCTCATCCCGGAGCTGGAGCGGCAGGGCGCTGACGAGATCGAAGTGTTTTGTGACTCCAAAGGGCTCGGCAACCTTCGAGCCTGTATGACGGCCTTCGCCAGCTGCAAGGGCGACGGCGGGACCTGGCACATCCAGGACGACGTTCTCCTCTGCCGGGATTTCGTGGAGCGCTGCCGGCAGCACGACCGCGGCGTGGTCTACGGCTTCGCCAATGAGAAATTCACGGACGACCCGTTTCAGACCGGCGTGGTGAGCGTAGAAGACGCCTGGCATTCATTCCAGTGCGTCCGGATCCCTGACAGCTACGCCCGCGAGTGTGCCGAGTGGCTAGAGACGGACGGGAAATCGCACACGCTGTATCTTCTCTGGGTGCAATCCGGAAAGATGGACGACTCCGTTTTCAGAAACTTTTTGATAGACCGGCATGGACGCGAGACTGTTGAAAACCTCAAGCCGAATCTCGTGGACCATGTCGACTACATCGTCGGCGGCAGCATCCTCCATCCATGGCGTGGCCACATTGCCAGAGCTTACTGGTGGGACGACGAAGAGCTCGTAGAGGAGCTTAGACAGGCCGTCAAAGGCAAAGTACAGTATGTGACTTAGTTATCTCATGTGTTTCAAACACACGGATATATCTCGATAGCGCATCGTAAAAGCGCAGCGGCAAGGGATGCGACCCCGTATAAAAGCGTAGCCGAAAGAAAGGACTGAGCATGAAACGCGAACAGATCACCGAGATCTTCCCGGAAGCGACGAAGGAACAGATCGATAAACTCATGGGCATCAACGGCGCCGACATCAACGGCGCGAAGGGCGACCTTGACGGCCTCAAGGGCCAGCTCACGGCCGCGCAGGCCGAGCTTGCGAAGCTCAAGGAGAAGGCCGCAGAGCCGCAGGACGCACTCAAGGAAGCGTCCGCAGCCATCAAGGCCCTTCAGGGCGAACTCGACAGCATGAAGAAGGCCGAGGCGCTCAGATTGATGCGCGAGAAGGTCAGCACCGAAAAGAAGATCCCCGCGAGCCTTCTGACCGGGGAAACGGAGGACGCCTGCAATGCTCAGGCCGACGCCATTCTCTCATTCGCCAAGACCTCAGCCGCTTATCCGCATCTGCCGGACGGCGGCGAGATCGGGAACGCAATCAAGCCCACGACCCGCGATAAGTTCGCAGACTGGGCGAAAGACAACCTTTAACAATCGAAAGGAGCTTACAACATGAGCGGCATTTCCACCAATCGTACCAACATCACCCTCCCGGCAGAAGTCAGCCAGGAGATCCTCCAGAAGACCCAGCAGGCCTCTGCTGTCATGCAGCTGGCCCGTCAGATTCCCCTGCCCGGACGCGGCGTTCAGATCCCCGTGATCACCTCCGATCCGTCTGCGGCGTGGGTCGCCGAAACCGGCGCCAAGGCCGTCAGCAGTCCCGGCCTGTCCACCAAGCTGATGCAGGCTTACAAGCTGGCCGTCATCGTTCCCTTCTCTGACGAGTTCCGTCGCGACGCCGCCGGCCTTTACGACGCTCTCGTCGCCCGCCTGCCTCTCGCGCTGGCTCAGAAGTTCGATCAGACCGTGGTCGGCGCTGTCGCAAAGCCCGGCGAGAATTTCGACAACTTTGCGCTCTGCACCGCACAGAAGCTGGTCCCCGGCGCTGGCGAGACCGTTTACGGCAACCTCGCTGCCGCCTACACTGACATCGCGACCGCGGGCGGCGCTCTGAACGGCTTCGCCATGAGCCCGGCCGGCATCGGCCTGCTGCTGGCTTCCACCGATACCACCGGACGCCCGATCTTCATTCCATCCGCTTCTGAGGGCGGCGTCAACCGCATCCTCGGCGCTCAGACTGTCGAGAGCCGCGGCATCTACAAGGCCGGTCAGGCCGCTGCGGATTCCTCCGCGGGCACTCCCGCCATCGTTGGTGTCGCCGGTGACTGGAGCCAGGCCATGTACGGCACGGTCGAAGGCGTGCAGATCCGTTTCGCCGATCAGACCGGCCTCACCATCAACAGCCAGCAGGTCAACCTCTGGGAGCACAACATGTTCGCCGTCCGCGCCGAGATCGAGCTCGGATTCCGCGCTGACACTGCGTGCTTCAATCTCCTGACCGGCGCCACGCCGAGCGCCTGACATGATCCCGCTGATCCGTCCCGACGGCGGGGAGACGTTCGTGCATGAGTCACGACTGGACGAGTATCTGGGGAGGGGTTTTCGCCTCCCCGCTCGTTCCAGCACGCCGAAGCAGGCCGAGAAGCCGGCGGCTAAACCGGCTGCGAAGAAAACCACGAAAGCGAAGTGATCTTATGCCCGCAACGACTTATGCCACGGTCCAGGACGTCCAGGACCGCATGAGCCGGACCATGTCAAGCAGCGAGCAGGCCATCTGCGGCAAGCTGCTGGAAGACGCGGCAGTCCTGATCGACGTCTACAATATCAGCGCGGCGGCCAACGCAAAGAAGGTTTGCAGCTGCCGGATGGTCATCCGTGCCCTCGGTGACGGAGGCGACAGCGGCGTCCCCATGGGCGCATCGCAGGGTTCGATGAGCGGCCTTGGTTATTCCCAGTCGTGGACCATGGGCACCGGCGGCGCGGCCGGCGAGCTGTACATCGGCAAAACGGAGCGGAAACTGCTCGGCTGCGGTGACAAGGTCGGCAGCTGGTCTCCCGTGCAGGAGCTGGCGCCGGAGGTGGTCAACGTATGAGGGGCATCACCGTCACGCTGACCGTTAAGACCAAGACCAGCACGGACGCCTTCGGAGCTCCGGTCTACACCGAGACCACCAAGACGGTCGATAATGTGCTGGTCGGCGAACCGTCCACGGACGATATCACCACCAGCACGGATCTCTTCGGCAAGCGCATCGACTATATGCTTGGAATCCCAAAAGGCAATTCTGACACTTGGGAGAACACAAAGGTCGAATGGACGGACGCATACGGCAGAAGCGTTAAGTGCGAGACCTTCGGCTTTCCGATCACCGGAGTCGAGACTTTGGTTCCGACTCCTTGGCATATGAAGGTTAGGTGTCATCGGATTGAGTAAGGTCCGGATCGAGCTCAACAGCGCCGGGATCCGCGAGCTGCTGCTGTCTGCCGAAATGCAGGCCGTCCTCGGCGAAAAGGCCGCGGAAATCACAGGACGCTGCGGCGCCGGCTACGAGAGTGATATCTACCTCACGCCGGGTCGCGCCGTGGCGTCTGTCTTTACCGAGGATCCGGACGCGTTGAAGGACAACCTGGAGAACAACACCCTACTGAGGAATCTGTCATGATCGAGAACGTCATTCTTTCCCATCTGGCAGGCGCGAACATCACGGCATATATGGAGATCCCGGAGGGCGGCGGTACGCCTCCCTTTGTGATCGTCCAGAAGACCGGAGGCGGCGAGGAGGACAAGCTCCGGCACGCGACCGTCGCGATCCAAAGCTATGGATCCTCCATGTACAACGCGGTCAGCCTCAATGAGAGCGTGATCGCGGCCATGGACAGCCTCCCGGCGCGGCCTGAGGTCGCGTCCTGCCGGCTCAACAGCGACTACAACTACACCGACGCGACGAAAAAACAGTACCGCTATCAGGCGGTATTCGACATCGTCTACTATTGCGTTTAGGAGGAAAAACACATGAGCAACACCAACAACGCCCAGAACGTCTCCGCCGGCAAGCCCAAGATCGACGGCGCCATCTTCCGGGCCGTTCTGGGGACCACCCCGCCTACCGACGCGAGCACCACGCTGGGCGCCGATTTCAAGCCGATGGGCTACGTCAGCTCCGACGGCGTCACCAACAGCAACAAGATCTCCGTCAGCAACATTAAGGCCTGGGGCGGCGACACCGTCATGGTGAGCCAGACCGACAAGACGGACACCATCGCCTTCACGCTGATTGAGTCGCTTTCCGAGAACGTCATCAGCGCCGTCTTCGGGCCGGGCAACGTCTCCGGCACGCTGGCCACCGGAATGACCGTGAAGGTCAACGGCGACGCGCAGGACGAGGCCGTCTGGGTCATCAACATGGTGCTCAACGGCGACACCGCGAAGCGCATCGTGATCCCGTGCGGCATCATCAGCGACATGGCTGACATCGTATACAAGGACGATACGGCCATCGGCTACGGCATCACGCTGAGCTGCCTGCCCGACAGCTCCGGCAATACTCATTACGAGTACATTCTCAAGGCGTCCAGCACCTGAGGAGGATCAACATGGTAACGGGAACGACACGCAGCGGCTTTTCTTTTGAGGTCGCGGAAGACATAGCGAACGACATGGAGCTGTTTGAAGCTCTCTGCGATCTCGACGACGGAGACGCCACTGCGGTCGTCCCCGTCTGCCGGAAGGTCCTCGGCGCCCAGAAAAAGGCGCTCTACGAACACCTCCGCGACGAAAACGGCCGCGTGCCGATCGACAAGGTCGCGGAGGAGATCGCCGACATTCTCGCGGCGGTCAAAGAGGGAAAAAAATCCTAGCCCTTGCGCGGATCGTCAACGCCTGCCCGGATGCGCTTGTCTGCGACATGGCCGAGACATACGGCGTTTACGACTGGCGTCAGCTGCCGATTGTCACGGTTGCCACGCTCGCGCAGGGGCTGCCCGCCACCTCAAGAGTATCCAAGAAACTCACAGGCGAAAAGTGCACGGATAACAAAACACTGCTTCTCGCCATTATCGCGGACCGCATCGGCCACATTTCATGGATGTTCTCCGAAGACGGTCAAAACAAGCAAAACCATCCTCCATCAATCTTCCAGATGCTGACGGGCACGGAAGAGCCGGAGACCGGGTACGATTCCGCGGAGGATTTCGCAGCGGCATGGGCCGCGATTACAGGCACAGGAGGCGACGTCAATGCCTGAGCTTGCAAAAGCGTATGTACAGATCATCCCCTCGGCGGAGGGAATCCAGAACAGCCTGACGAATCTCATGAGCTCGGAGGCCGAAGCTGCCGGCCAGAGCTCCGGATCTAAATTCGTCGACGCCTTCGGCGGCGTGGCAAAGGTCGGTCTCGCATCCATCGGGGCGCTCGCCGGCGCGACGATCGCGGCGGGCGGGGCGCTCGTGAAGGGCGCGGCAGACGTCGCTGCCTACGGCGACAACATTGACAAGATGAGCCAGAAGATGGGTCTGTCCGCGCAGGCTTATCAGGAATGGGACGCGGTCATGCGGCACAGCGGCACGAGCATCGAGTCGATGCAGAGCTCGATGAAGACGCTGGCCAACGCCGTCGAGAACGGCAATGGCGCGTTTGAGCGCATCGGGCTGACAATGGAAGAGGTCCAGGGCATGAGCAACGAGGATCTCTTCTCCGCGACCATCACCGCGCTACAGGGTGTCGAAAACGAGACCGAACGCACCTACCTCGCCGGGCAGCTGCTCGGCAGAGGCGCGACGGAGCTCGGCGCTCTGTTGAACACGTCGGCAGAAGACACGCAGGCCATGAAGGACCGGGTCCACGAGCTGGGCGGCGTCCTGTCCGACGAGGCGGTCGCGAACGCGGCGGCCTTCCAGGACAGCCTGCAAGATATGCAGACGGCCTTCGGCGGGCTGAAAAACAGCTTGCTTTCGGAATTTATGCCGGGCCTGACCGGCGTCATGGACGGCCTTGCGAACATCTTCGCCGGCGATTCCGAGAAGGGCCTCGGCCAGATCACCGCGGGCATCCAGGGCGTCGTCGGCAAGATCAGCGAGACCCTGCCGGCATTTATGGAGATCGGCAGCCAGATCCTCGTGAGCCTGGCCTCGGCGATCACCTCCAACCTCCCGACGCTCCTGTCCTGTGGAGCGGAGGCGCTCATGACCATCGGGTCCGGCCTTCTCGAACAGCTTCCACAGCTCCTGTCAGTAGGATTGGAAGTAATCGTAACATTGGCCTCCGGAATTGCAGAATCGCTGCCTGAGATGATCCCCACGATCGTGGACGTGGTCCTTCAGATCGTCGATACGCTGACGGATCCTGGCACGCTCGGCGCTCTGGTCGACGCCTCAATCGCCATCATCATCGCTTTGGCCAACGGGCTGATCGCCGCGCTCCCGGAGCTGATCGCGAAGGCGCCGGAGATCATTGCGAACCTTGTCACGGCCATTGTCCAGAATGTCCCGAAGCTGCTCGAAGCAGCGGTGGAGATCATTGTCACGCTTGCCTCCGGCATCATCTCCAATCTGGGCCAGATTTTCGAGGCCGCTGGCCAGATAGTGAGCACCGTCTGGGACGGCGTCGTCTCGCTGGTGAGCTCGATCTGGGACATCGGCACGCAGATCGTCGAGGGCATCTGGCAGGGCATCAGCAACGGCTTTGAATGGATCAAGGGCAAGATCGAGGGCTGGATCTCCAGCGTCCTCGATTTCTTCAAGCAGCTGCTGGGCATCGCCTCGCCGTCCAAGGTCTTCGCCGGCTACGGCATGAACATGGCCCAGGGCCTCGCCCTTGGCATGGAGGACAACCTCGGCGCGGTGGAGAAGGCCGTCGGCGACATGAGCGACGCCGCCATCAACGCGTGGAAAGCTGACCAGCTGAGCACCGACATCACGGCTGCCGGCTCCTATCGCTTCGCCGGACCGAACGAGGCCATGGCGGCCATGGGCGGCCAGACGGAGAGCGCGGACATCATCAGCACGGTCCTGGCGGTCGGCAACATGATCGTGGCAGCCATCAACGAGGCTGGCGTCAACATCGAGCTGGACGGTGAGTCGCTGTCCAGGCAGCTGCGCCCGTACACCCAGGCGGAGATGCGGCGCGTCGGCGCTGCCCAGGTGACCTAAGGAGGGCGATCACATGATATTCAAGGTGAACGGCACGGACATCATGCCTTACGCCATGGTCGGCGGCGTCTCCTACAAGCGCGTCAACGTCGAGGGCGGAAACAACATGAGGATGCAAAGCGGCAAGAAGCGCCTCGACCGGATCGCGTCTCAATATGACTGGACCTTCAACTTTCGCCCGATGACGGCTGCGGAACAGGCCACGCTGCTGACGCTGCTGAGCCCGAAAAGCGTGAACGTGCAGTTTACGGACCCGCAGACGAACACAACGGCAACGGCCACTTACTACGTCAGCGACGTCCCTGCCGGCTACCTCGTAAAGCGCACCAACGGATTCGAGTATTGGGGCGGGATGTCGGCGACATTCGAGGAGAGTGATCCCAGGTGACTTTTGCTCTTCCGAACGAGATCTTCATCGGCAGCGAGAGCGATCCGCTTTATCACTATGACAACGACAGCCTGATCCTCAACTCGCTCAAGGGGACCTTCAACTGCGATCCGATCAGCAACGAGATCCCGATCGACGAGTTTTCCTTCTCGGTCTATTTCGAGTATCACAACGTCATCGTCTACGCGCCGATCGATCCCAACGGCTCGTATCACGCCGGTTATGTCGGCGCGGGCGGCGATGTCTACGCGCTGGGCGACGGAAGCAGCGAGGTCCTGCGGAACTATCTCCGGGATCTCCCGTATGGGACGCCGGTCTGGTGGTACTGCGACGATCAGCTCGTGGCGCATGGCTACGTCAAGACGGTCGAGCGGACGTCGACATGGACCTGGAAAGTGACCTGCATGAGCGGCATCGGGCTGCTCGGCGAGAAGATCCACGCCGGCGGGATCTACACGGGAGAATCCTTCGCGGACGTCATTGCGGACATCATCGGCGACTCGTTCGACTATGAGATCGCGCCCGGCGTCGGCGAGCTGGCCGTCTTCGGCTGGCTGCCTTATGGATACGCGAGGGATAACCTGCACAGGCTGTGCTTCGCGCTGGGCGTCACGGTCAAACGATATGACAGCTAGGAGGCGAGTATGAAAGACTTTATATTTCAGTTCCCGCCCACCGGCGTCGATAAAGTTGTCCAAGACGATCATGTCGCGCTCGGCGGCTCCGTCTCGGCGAACATCAAGGCCAACGAGGCTTATGTGACGGAACACAGCTTCCTCCCGCTTCAGACCGACGAGGAGGTCGTGCTGTTCGACAACACGGGCCAGGCCACGGCTGACCATCAGCTGGTGGTCTTCTCGGATCCGATGCACGATCTGACCGTCTCCGGATCTCTCACGAAGGACGAGGAACACGTCAATTATGCCGTCGTGAGCGGCGTCGGGGTGCTGACCGGCAAGCGCTACACGCACACCAGGCTCATCGTCACGGCCTCCAGCGCGGAGGAAGGCGACGCGATCCGTTCCAAATCCGTAAACGACAACTGCCTCATCAACGAGGCCAACAGCCAGAACGCGGCCAGGCGCGTCCTCTCCTACTACGCCGTCGAATCGACCTTCAAATCGAAGATCATAATGACCGACGAGAAGCCCGGCGACATGGTGCGGATCCGAAACCCGTTCCGGGACGTCTGCGAGGCCCACGTCGAGAAGATGGACATCCTGGCCACGAGCGTCATCGGCGCGTCCATGGAGCTGACGGAGGGCTTCAACGCGCAATGGGTTGGAAATAATTTCAGCCATTCAGATCTGATCACTCAGAGCCAGACTTGGACCGTCCCGGCTGGCGTGACGCAGATCCGCGTCGTGCTGATCGGCGGCGGGCAGGGCGGCCAAGGCGGCAGCTACGGACACGTAGGCGCTGGTTATTACTTTATGGATGATCCGACCGCGCCGAAGGCGTTTTTTGAGATGCCAGTTCTGGCACGAGCTTATGAAACGCAGGCCGTTTTTGAGGGAGGCGACGCGGGAGAACCAGGAACCGGCGGGAAGATCCTGTCCTTCAACCTTGACGTCACGCCGGGCGACACGCTGACCTTCACGATCGGCTCCGGTGGATTCGGCGGCACGAAGGGCGCGGCAGGATATTCACGATATGACCTGAATCATAGCATTCCCGGCTACGAATACGGCCCGCCGGGCGCGGTCGGCGCTCTGGGCGGCGACACGAAGGTCGTTTACAGCGGCGACACCTTCAACAGCGCGAACGGTGCGATCTCACCGACAGGCTATTTGGACCTGTTCCGGAACGCGGTCTACGGTCTTCCCGGCGAGGTCGGCCACAAGGGAGGTGCGGGCGGTCAGACGAACGTCCAGTCGCTCAACGGCTGGCAGTACGCCGCCGGTCTTCCCGGTCAGGACGTCGGTCAATGGACAGGCGGCTCCGGCGGGAACGGTATCTCGGCCAAATGGTGGACGGGCGGCCCGGAAGATCAGAACAGCTACAACGTCGCGTCCGGCGGCGGAGGCGGCGGAGCTGCGTGGGGCGCGAACGGCAAGAACACGCATTATCGTGCGAACCCGGAGGGCACGTTCACAAACAGCCCGGAGTTCTACAACGGGACAAACTACTCGGTCCGGGCCGCGTTCGGAGGCGACGGCGCGGACGCCGTGAAACCGACCACGCCGATCTACGGCTGCGGCGGCGGTGGAGGGAACGGCGGCGGCTCCGGAGGCAACTGCGGCGGCGGCAGGATCTCAAACCATTTCAGCGAGGATTCTTTCGGCGAGCCGACAGTCGCCGTACAGACCGGCGGAAACGCGGGAAAAGGCTCGGACGGCGGCGACGGCGGCGCGGGCTGCGCGATCGTTTACTACTAGGAGGTCATCAAATGCCTGATTCATATTATTACGGCTCCCACACCGGGCAACAGATCGACAGCGCGGTCGACTGCGTCCAGGCGGCTCAGGACGCCAGCACGGGCGGTCAGATTCCCGCTGCGGATGCTTTCGTCCCGGCAGTCGACGACAACGGCAGCCCGACATATTACGAGGTCACCGACGCTGATTTCGGCTCGCCTGATATGTACCCAAGCAACACGCTTCCGACGCGCGGCCTCGTGCGGCAAAAATACAGCGAGAACCGCGCAAATGCACGGAAGGCCTGCACCGGCGTCTACATCTCCAACGTCAGCTCGCTGCCGGTCACGCACACGCAGCTCGTCACGAGCGGCGCGACGCTGATCACGGCAGATTATTGGTGCGTTTCGATGCGGCTGACCAATCCGGCGGCCCAGATGGGCGACTGGACGGTCACGACGGGCGACAGGACGGTCACTGTGGACGGTGTGATCAACGGCGAAACGGACATCATCCTGTTTCTGGCTGATCCATACTGGGCGTGAGGAGGGCAGAACATGGCGGTAACAATCATTCCTCTCTCCGGCGGTACGTCGATGGATCCCGAAGCCGACGTCCGGTTCTTCGATCCCTATGACGGCACGCTGGTCGCCACATACTCCGCAGCGGATTTCGCCAATCTGGACGCGCTGCCGGACAATCCCACGCATGACGGAATGATTAGTCAGGGCTGGAACTGGACGCTCGCCGACGCGAAGGAGCAGGTCGCATGGTGCGGCTTTCTCGACATCGGGCAGCAGTATCTGACAAGCGACGGCAAGACGCGGGTCTACGTCCACATGGTCACCGGACTGCTGGAGCCGAAGATGAAGCTCTCTATCAAAGGCACTGTCACCGTGGACTGGGGCGACGGCTCATCCGAGGCCCAGACGAACAGCGGCAGCAGCTTCTCCGACAAGACGTGGACGCACACTTACGCCAGCGCGGGTGATTATGTGGTCACCATTGCCGTGAGCGGCGGCAGCTACCGGATCCTGTCTGACAGCTACTCGTCCTGTCTCTTTTCCGCGCTCTATAATGCGAATAGCTACAATTACAAGTACAGCAACTGCGTCCGAAGGGTCGAGCTTGGGTCGAACGTCATTCTGTACGGCGCTTCGATGGAACAGATGTTAAATCTGGAATACGTCACGATCCCGACCGATACGGTTTTCTATTCCAATTATCAGTTCTACAACTGCGTCAGCCTGAAATGCGCCTGTATCCCCAGCGGCGTGACGTCGGGCGGCAGCAACACCTTCCAAAACTGCGCTCAACTGCGGATGCTGTCCGTCCCGAAAAGCCTCGTCACGATCGGCTCGCATTTTGCCGAAAACACTGCGCTGAAATGCCTTTCCATTCCGAAAGCTGCGTCGAGCATTGGGTCTTATCTGTTCGATAAATGCGTGAGCCTGGAACGCTATACGATACCGACGGGCATCACGACGCTCTCGATGCAGTATCTTTCCAACACATACCTCGTCAGCGTCACCGTTCCGTCGAATATAACGGAGATAGGGCAAAGCGCCGTCGGCAGCTGCCGTGTTCTCCGTTCCGTCACGCTGCCGAACGGACTAACGACGCTGGGATCGAATGCTTTTTCCGGTGATTATTCATTGCAGGAAATCACGCTGCCATCCACGCTGACGAGCATCGGCAGCAGCGCTTTCACCGGCTGTTACGCGCTTGGGCATATCACCATTCCCGCGTCGGTGACGAGCATCGGCAGCAGCGCTTTTTCAAGCTGCGCGGGACTGGGCGAGATCCGATTCGCCGGATCCACGCCGCCGAGCGTTGGCAGCAGCGCGTGGGCAAACGTCCCAAACACCTGCAAGATCTACGTTCCTAGCGGGAGCCTGTCGGCATACACCAGCACAAGCGGGATGCCGAGCAGTTCGACATACACCTATGTTGAATATTAAGGGGGCGGCGGCATGAGCTATCAGGGAGTCGACACGGTCGCCCGATTCAGCGCCGACAAGGCCAAACAGCTGCGCTCCATGGGCATGAGCTTCGTCGGGCGCTATCTCGGGCCGGCGTCGTGGGGCAAGACGATCACGCGAAGCGAAGCTGACGCGCTGCTGGCGGCGGGCCTCTCCATCCTGCTGTGCTATGAGACCAGCGCGGAGCGGATGCGCGGCGGGGCAGCTGCCGGGGAGATCGACGGGCTGAACGCCCGGAACTACGCGCAGGACCTGGGGCTGCCGGCGGGGACGACGATCTATTTCGCCTGCGACTACAACGCGCCGACGGGGGACCTGATCCTGTGCGAGAGCTATATCCGGGCCGCGCAGGCGGCGCTGGGCGGGATCTACGAGGCCGGGGTCTACGGGCCGGAGAAGGTCGTCAGCTTTCTCAGCGAGCGCGGCGCGTGCGATAAGTTCTGGCAATGCGTCGCGTGGAGCAATCAGTTTTTACCGGTGGCGAACGTCCGGCAGTACGCCTGGCAAGGCGACGCACGGGCAAAAGCGATGGCCGCAGCGTGCGGGATCGCCGCCGTGGATCTGGACGCTGGCGAGGACCTACGCGGCCTTTGGCGACCGAAAGAGACGGCGACGCATTGGTACGACGATACGGTCTTGTGGGCCGAAAAAGAGGGCGTCATCTCGCCGACTCCCACCATCGCGGACGCTCGCCCCGAAGACCCGGCGACGAGAGCCGAGGTCATGCAGATGATTCGCAATTACAACCGGCGCTTTGAGGACGCCGACACAAAAACAGCCAGCGGTCTGCTGGCTGACTAAAGGAGGACAACTATGATTACTCAGGAAAAAGCCATACTGAGGAGGCGCTGACATATGAAAGACTGGAAAGCCTTTGCTGTCGCGGCGCTGATCCGCGCTGTGCGGACTCTGGCGCAGACCGCGATCGCGACCATCGGCACGACCGCGCTGATCTCCGAAGTCGATTGGCGCGTTGTCGCTTCGACCGCCGGGCTCGCCGCGATCCTGTCCATCCTGACGAGCATCGCGACGGGTCTGCCGGAGGTAGACAACACAACTGCCAAGGGGGCGCATGAGGAGTGACTGAGGCAATCATCACCGCAGTTATAACCGGAGTCCTCGCCCTGATCGGGACATGGCTCAGCAACCGGAAAAGCACGGCGCTCATTGCGTATCGTCTCGAACAGCTGGAGAACAAGGTCGAGAAGCACAACAACCTCGTCGAGCGCACTTACAAGCTGGAGGAGCAAGCCAGCGTGTTGGAAACGCGGGTCGACAATTTAGAAAAAAAGTGATCGCGGTTGCAGACTGGTTGCAGACTGAAAACCCGCGAGCCGTTGAAAACACTAGAAAATCGCTTGAATGGCATTCAAGAGGTCAGCGGTTCGATCCCGCTTATCTCCACCAGGGGGAAAGCCCGGAAATACTTGAGAAATCAGGTACTTCCGGGCTTTTTCTTTTTCTCCGGGCGCTTGCGAAAAGTCCCGAAAAATCTTCAAAAATACTCTCGCGTTACAGAGCGGTTGCAGACTGGATTGTGGCACGAACTGCGGTCAGATGGCGTCTGTGATGCGCCGGAGATCCTCGTAAGAAACATCTTGGTAATCCCGGAGCTGCTCGTCGCTCGTGTGGCCGATCAGCGCCAGCTTGTCCTTGTCGCTCCCTGCGGCGCGTTTCATGAGCGTGGCGAATGTATGGCGACATGAATGCGGCGTGTATTTGTGCCGAGGCAAGTCGCCGGCGACCGTGAGGATCGGATTGTCTATCCCGGCATCGTCCAGCGCCTTATAGAACACCTTCTCCGTGAAAGCCTTTAGCGTCCATTTCTTGCCGTTCTTATCGTGGGCAAGGTATCCTCCCTCCTTGAGGCGCTTGGCGACGATCTGGGCGATCTTAGGGCTTACTGTGACCGTTCTGTTCATCCCAGCCTCGGTCTTCGCTCCCGCGGTGAATGCTTTGTTCTCAGGATCGTAATTGTCGCTTGAAAGCGACAGAAACTCCGATGGCCTAAATCCAAGATAGATCATCATCAACACCGTCTCGGCCTCCGGGGTCCCGGCTTTCCTGATCAGCTCTATCTGGACGTCGGTGAAGCTGTCGCGCTTGGCCGCCGTCTCGCCACCGACGTGGAGAAACTGGGCGACATTCAGATCGTCCGGGATCAGATGGCGCGGGATGCCGTACTTGAACATCAGGCCGAGCGCGGTCTTCATGTTCTCCTGAGTCCGGCGAGATCGCCCGCAGCTGTCAATGCATTCCTGATAATCGTCGATGCCGAGGTTGTCGAGCCGGTAGATCTCTATATCCTTGAAATGCTTGAACGCGGCCTTATAACAGTCAAGGGTATTCTTCCCCGCCTTATGCGATGGCAGCCATCGGTCATACAGCTGTCTGAGCGTCGGGATCTCCCGCGTCGGCTCGGCTGTCATCCTCGCCAGCGAGGCGACCGCGTCCTTCCGCTTATCGAATATCCTCGTCCGCGTCTGACGGCGCTTAATGCCGTCGGCGCCTTTTTTATATCCGATGGTGACCACCGCGGCATACTTGCCGTTAGGAAGCTTATAAACGCTCCCAGAGCCGTTTGGGCGCTTGTGGCGTGTTCTCTCCTTTGGCGCGAGGGACGCGCCGCAGAACGGGCAAAACAGCGCGTCTGCGGGCATCTCCTCTCGTTTGCATCTTGGGCAAATCATCTTATGATTCTCCGTTTCAGATATTATTTTGTTAGGTTTGTCCGTTCTGTACATTCATATGGACAGGAAACGTGTTATCTTACTTATCGTCATAGCCGAAGAATCCCATGATGTCATCAATCTGGTAGATCGCGCACAGCCGGAGGAAGGTCTGAGCGTTGGGAGTGGATACTGCGTTCTCATATCCGTAAAGCGTGACGGGCTTAATATGGATTCCCTTGTCTGCCAGAGCATTGACAACATCCTCCGGGGTCAGGTTCAGCTCATTCCGACGCCGCTTCAGGGCTTCGGCTATGGCCTTGTTAGCTCTCATGTGGTTCACCTCCCGCCTGTATACTATTCTTAAAAACAAAGAAAGTCAATAAAAAATTATTAGAAACATAGAAAATTATGTTGACAACGGGCGCGGCGAGGAGTATCATACAAAGTGGAATTATTAGATTCTAATAATTTTCGCCTGCGCTTATTAGATTCTAAGAAAGGAGGAACATTATGACAGTAGAACAAAAGATGGCTGCCGCCGTTGAAAACTCCGGTATGACCTTCAAGGCGGTCAGCGCGAAGACAGGCATCTCTTACGGTCGACTCGTTCCCAGCCTGAAAGGGCGGCGCGAGCTGAGAGCCGACGAGTTTCTGGCGCTGTGCAAGGTGCTGAGGCTCGATCCGGTGGAGATGGGACAGGAGGAATAGGAATGACAGATTTACCTAGATTCTCGATCACGCTGACGGAGGATCTGAGCGCGGCCATAAAGGGGCTTCAAGCATTTGGCCCGTTTTCCGGTATGCCGTATAGCAGAATCATCCGAAAACTGATCGAGCGCGGATTGGATGTCGAGAGGGGTGAAGGTATGACACTTAAAGAAATCCGCGAATGCGACAAGCCAATGCTGACTCCCGCCGAGATCGCTCCGGTGCTTGGCGTCAATCCTCAGAGCATCCGCGCCGCAGATCCGTATGAGCTGGGCTTCCCGGTGACGAAGATCGGGACAAGGACGCTGATCCCGCGCAAGCCCTTTCTCGCGTTCATGGAGGGGAGCGGATGAAGACCAATCCTCGGAGGATCCCACGGACACAGGCCGACGTGGATCGCGCCCATGAGCGCGGACGCGAGGAGGGCGTCAACGGCGCTCTGATCCTGTTCCTCTACACCATGATGGACAAGTTCGGCGCCGGGGACGAGGAGCTGAAACAGTTCGCGGACGCGTTCTCCTACACGGTGGACAGCATCGAGAAGGGGTACATCACCGAGGCCGACCTTCGGAAGGTCGTGAAGGAAGAGTATCACACCGTGATCGAGACAAAAAAAGAGCCGCCACGCGGTGGAGCGCGTGACGGCACAGACACAAGATAGGAGGTCTATATGTCTTTAAGTCAATTTATCAGAAGAGCCGCGAAAAGTCAATATTTTCGGCAGCTCGTCGTGAGGGCCATCGAGGACGCGGTCGTTCTCCTGATGCTCGGAATCGGCATCTGGCTCGTCTGCACCGTAGTCGGCGGGATCTTCCGGCTGTTGGGGGTGGGCTGATGAAGATCGCTGACGAGCTTGTCAAAGCCTTTAACGACGGCTACGCGCAGGGACGCATCGACACCGACATGATTGAGGTCATCGACGAGCTGAAGCGCAATCTGAAGGACTGCCGGAACGAGCTGTGTTTGAGATGCGGTGAGTACAAGCGGCAGCATCTTGGCGCGTGCGATGGATGCCGGTGGAAGGACGGTGGCTGAACATGATGCCTACTGACCTCAAGCCGAGCGCCCAGCGCGTGTTGCAGTACATGATCGACTACGGCTCCATCACGGGCCATCAGGCGATCAACGACCTCGGCATGACCGAGCTTCGGAGCCGCATCAGCGAGATCTCGCGGGCGGGCTTTCCGATCCGCAAGGAATGGGAGACGGCGCGAAACAAGTTCGGCGAGGCCGTGAGCTTCGTCCGGTATTCCCTGATCACGGAGGAAGACGATGGAACAGCTGAATGATCATCCCGCCATCAGAGCGGCGGAGCGGTACGGTTATCCTGAGCCGCCGAAGGTCGCGGCACAATGCTCCGAGTGCGAGGAGCCGATCTACGAGGGAGAGGCCGCGTTCCGGTTCTCCTTCGGATGGATCTGCGAGCATTGCGCGGACAGAGCTTATCAAACAGCGGAGGTATGACATGACAATCTATGAGATCGATGACGAGATCGCCCGCATCCTGTCGGAGGTGGACGAGGAGACCGGTGAGCTTCCGGAGAGCGCTTATGAGGAGCTGGCTCAGCTGACCGCCGACCGCGACGTCAAGATCGAGAACGCGGCCTGTATGGTCATCAATCTGGCCGCCGAGTCCAAGGCCATCCGGGAACAGGAGAAAGCCCTTGCCGAGCGCAGACAGGCCGTGGAGCGGCGCGTGGAGCGCATCAAGGGCTATATTGAGTTCGCGCTGGACGGAAACAGCTTCAGCTCCCCGCGTGTGCAGGTCAAGTACGGCAAATCGACCGCGGTCGAGATCGACGAGGCCGTCTTCTGGGAGAACCCGGCGACGGCGTTTATCCGTCAGAAGCCGCCGGAGGCCGACAAGGCCGCGATCAAGGCCGCGCTGAAGGACGGCGCGGTCATTCCGGGCGCTTCGCTCGTAGAACACAAAAACATGACGATCAAGTAAAGGAGAATATCATGAGCCTTATTGTCAATGAAGGTAATTCCACGAATATCCCGCTGTTGGCGGAAGATGTCTATCCGGCGGTCTGCTGTATGCTCGTCGATCTCGGCGACCAGTACAGCGAGAAATTCGGCAACACGTCCCGCAAGGTGCTTATCAGCTGGGAACTGCCCGGCGAGAAGCTTGACAACGGGGAGACCAGGCGGCTGTCGAACACTTACACGGCCTCGCTCAACAGCAAGGGCAATCTCCGCAAGGATCTGATCAGCTGGCGCGGACGCGATTTCACCGTGGACGAGCTGAAGCAGTTCGATCTCCGAAACATCGTTGGGGCGCCTTGTATGCTCTCGGTCATCCATAAGGTCGGACAGGACGGGACGAAGCGGGCCGTGATCGGCGGCATCATGAAGCTCCCCAAGGGGATGCCGACACCGGCGCTGTCAAACGGATTCACGATCTTCGACCTTGACGAGCCGGATCCCGAAGCGAAGATGAAGGATCTCCCGGAATGGATCCAGACGAGAATCATGGAGAGCGAGACGTGGAAGGAACGCGAGGCCGCTGCCGAGGAGCGGGACGCGATCCAGAATGAGAGCGTTGATCCGCGAGAGAAAGCAGACGCGGCGTCCGCGATGACACCGGCTGACGATCTGCCTGACGGTCAGCTCCCGTTCTGAGGAGGACACGATGCCGAACAGGATCTTGAAAGAGTCAATTAAGAGCAGTCCTCAAATTGACGCACTTTCTTGGTTTGAGGAAGTGGTGTTTTACCGCCTCATGGTTTCGGCTGACGATTACGGATGTATGGATGGACGGACTGTCCTTCTGAGGAACGAGCTTTTTCCGACGAAGGACACCGTCACAAAGAAAGCGGTCGAGGATGCTATCGCGCATCTGGTCTCTGTCGGACTGCTGTGTAAGTACACGGTGAACGGCATGCCTTACCTGTTCTTCCCTACTTGGGAGAAACATCAGCGCATCAGAAATAAGCATCGAAAATATCCAGAACCGTCATTTGACAGCAAATCGCTGTCAAATGACGGTCAAATGACCGCGAGTTGTCAGTCTGAATCCAATCCAATCCAAGTAGAATCCGAAATAGAATCCAAGGGGAAGGGTGTGCAGCGCTTCGCGCCGCCAACGCCCGCCGAAGCCGCCGAGTACCATGCCGAAAAAGGTTTTTCATTCAGTCTGGAAGCATGGATGTCTTATTACGAGACGAATGGCTGGATGGTCAATGGGCGGAAGATGAAAGACTGGAAAGCGTCTATGCGGTATTGGCAAACAAAAGAGGCGAACAGACCGCAGCCGAAAGAGCAACCAAAGTCTTTCGCGCAAATGTGGAGGGAAATGCAGAATGACGAAAGCTGATGTCGTTGGGATCATGGCGATCCTAGAGACGGCCTATCCGCAGTATTACGCAAAGCGCGACAATCAGCAGCGCACAGAAGCCGTCAATCTCTGGGCAGAGTTGTTTGCCGCAGATCCCGCGCCGGTTGTCGCGGCGGCAATCAAGGCGATCATCGTCAGCTCGACGAATCCGTTCCCGCCGAGCATCGGGGAGATCAAAAACAAGATGCACGATCTGACGACGCCGACGGGGCTGTCTGAGACGGAGGCGTGGTCGATGGTCAGCAAGGCGCTTCATAACGGCATATACGGCTATGCGGAAGAGTTCGCAAATCTGCCGCCGACCGTGCAGACCGCCGTGGGCCGTGCCGAGCAGCTGCGCGAATGGGCGCTCATGCCGGAGGACGAAGTGCAGAGCGTGGTCGCGTCCAACTTCATGCGCGGGTATAAGACCATCCAGAAGCGCGAGCGCGAGTCGGCGCTGATCCCGCCGGACGTGCGGGATCTGCTGTCCGGCGTCAGCGCGGCGATGCTTCCGGAGGTCACGCCATGATCTGCCCATGTGGAGTCTGCGAGGAGCGCTTCGTCGGCTGCCATGCGGAGTGCGAGGTGTTCCGCGCATGGCACAACGAGCAGATGGAGCGGAGGCGGAAGGTGTACGAGCGGCACAGCCGCGAAGATCTGCTGGACGATTTCAAGGCCAAGAGCGTCAGCAAGTCAAAGAGGAGGCGGAAGCGGAAATGAGGATCGTGCTGAAGGGCTGCCCGCCGTCGCTGAATCAGTTCGCCGGGCGCGAGAACACATGGGACTATCGCAACGAGAAGGCGCGGTGGACGCACGCGGTCTGGGCGACGTGCCTGTCGAGCAAAGAGCGACCGAAGGAGCCAATGCAGATGGCGGACGTGGAGATCATGTACTACTTCGGCGACAAGCGGCGGCACGATCCCGACAACTACGCGGGAAAGTTTCTGCTGGACGGGCTGACGAAGGCGCGAGTAATCGCGGATGACAGTTTTGACCACATCCGGCTGCATATAGCCGGGGACTACGACAAGAGGGAGCCGCGCACTGTGATAACCGTGACGGAGGTGGAATCGTGACTGAGCCGGAGGTCGGCGAATATGTGCGAAGCACCGGCGCGGTGATCTGTCACATCATGCGGCCTCACTACATCGGGAAGAAGGTGCTGTATGACTGCTCCACGCAGTCGATGCGGAATCTGTACCAATGCGGTATCTTGGAGGATTACATCCCGTATGAGGGCCGGATGCGATCAATCATCTACACCGGCAAGAAACAGCGGACTCTGCTGACGCATTATCCGGGGCGCGAGATCTTTGAGTGCTTGCCGTGGGATGCGTACCCGGAAAGGACAAAAGGATGGACGGAGAAAGAATACGAGCCGGTGCAGATGTCGCTGTGGTAGAGCAGCTTTGTATGTTTGACACGCTGCCGGAATCGCGCTGGCTGCCGAGGGTGGACAACGGATGCCGAATGTGGGAATGCCCGGACTGTGGAGGGCGGATGATCGGCAACTTTTGGGACGAGGGCTTCTGCCCATACGAATATTGTCCGTACTGCGGAGCGCGGAACGGGAAACGAGATTACAGCCACAGGAGGCTCGAAGATGGCGACGAAGAACATTGAGGTCTGGCCAGACTATGACTGCAAAGGACAATGGGTGCTGAACATCCGAAAGAAGCGCGGGAAGCTGACGCTCGAAGAGATCATCGAAACGTGCAAGGACTACGAACAGGATTTCTATATGCTCGTCCTCTGCGCGATGGACAAGGATGTTGAGCAGTACTACTTGGTCGATGACCTCAGAAGCGATTATGTTCAGCTCTACCGAGCTGATGACTTTTTCAAGTGGAGGGAAAAGTAATGACAATGACACCTGAAGAGATCTGCCGGGACTATCGCACGGCAAAGAGCAGACTCAAGCAAATCGGAATCCTCGCGGAGCTGAACCAATGCTCCAAGGACAAGATAAAGCAGATCCTGATCGATGGCGGCGAGAAGCTGCCGGGGAACATGACCGCGCCTGGACAAAAGCGGGAAAGACCGGCGGCAAAGCCGGAGCCGGTCAAAGCGCCGGTATCGAGAGCTGACTTCCAGACGGATCTCCGCTCTCAGGCGATAGAGCTGATCAGGAAGGCAGTTGAAGAAAACTGCGATGGTTTCGACTTTCCATCAGCCGGTGCTATCGTCGTTAAGATCCGCGGCATTCTGGAGATGCTGGACACTATCGAAAGGATGTGACCGACATGAATCATCGTTACGTAATCCGCGGCATAGTCATCTGTATGCTGCTGATTCTGGTCATTGTCTGCATCATCTTGGTCACTCCGGCCAACGCTTACGAAGGTCCGCGCGTTACTACGGCAAGACAGGACGCGCTCCATGAGGCGGCAGAGCGGCTCAGATCTGCGGGCTATGGTGAGGACACGCCGGTGCTTCAGGCGCTGTCTGAGGCATGGTGGCGTGAGCAAGAGGATCTGGATATCTTGGCAAAGGTCATCGCCCACGAAGCGGATCCAGAATGGTGTGAGTGGGAACATAGCGTCGCGGTCGGTGTTGTGGTGCTGAACAGAGTCGCGTCGCCTTATTTCCCGGACTCGGTGAAGGATGTTGTGGCCGCTCCGGGGCAGTATCTGGAGGCTTACACCTACGGCTTTGACAAGACGCCGCGCCTGTGCTACGAGGCCGCCAAGGCCGCCATGGACGGAGACCACGATGTCCCGGCTGACTGTTACTGGCAAGACACGCACGTCCAAGGCACGGCGATCTGGAAGGCATTCACGGTCGACACGGGCTGGTTCAGTTCGGTGACTTATATTTGCAGAGGCATTCCGGGGGTGAGCTAATGAGTGGAATTTACATCAGCGGAATGGAGATGCCGACAGAGGGATTCGTTGAAATCATTATTCGTGACGATGGAACAGTTCAGCAGACAGGCCAAAGCTATCGGATAGACGGTACAGACTATTATACGCCTTATGTTGGCGAGATGCCCGTCATGTACGAAGTCATCCCCGTCCCCGACCACGGCAGACTGATTGACGCTGATGCGCTGTGCGATGGACTTGTAAACAACCACCCTGTTGCTATTCACGCGAAGTCCGCTCCGACCATCATCCCGGCAGACAGAGAGGATGGTGCGGAATGAGCGGAATTTACATCAAGGGGCTGGAGATGCCGGGGGTGTTTTGCGGCGCTGATATTGTACTGTACGAAGGAATAAACGGTTCCGCGGTACCACGAAAATACAAGATCTCCGCAAATCGGGTCGTCTCGGTTCCTCCGCATGGGAGACTGATAGACGAGCAATGGCTTAAAGATGCGATGATAACCACACTTGAAGCGTTGAAAAAGAATCCAAAGATGGACAGGCAGGAGATGCACCTAATAGCGGCGTTTGATACGCTTCGTGCGATGTTAGAGGATGCTCCCACCATCATCCCGCCGGATAAAGGAGAGTGCGAAATGACCGAAGATTGTCCGCATTGCGTTTTCGAGAAAACTGAAGCTAACTGCCGTGGGTGCTTTGAGGGGAGTCATTATAGGCCGAAGCCCATTACCAACGCCGACCGCATCCGCTCCATGACGGATGAGGAACTGGCAAAGTTCCTTGACGATGTTCTGACTGACGGATGGAATGCGTGGGACTACGGGTCTTTGAAATATCCAGCTTCTGATGCATCATGGCTTGAATGGCTGAAACAGGAGGCGACGGAATGAACACTTTCCGAATCATTTTCCTAGCAATTGAGACTCCGCTTCTGATCGTGCTGATCGTCTTCATGTGCTTGATAATGTGAGGGAAGAAGAAATGATTGAGCGATGCGTGAATTGCAGTTTCCGGCTGAATCAGCCCTTCTGCCCGCTTCGGGGCTGGCCGTCAGATCCGTGCGCGTTCGACCTTCGCGAGATCGAGCGGAGAAAGCGGCTGCCACTCGTGTTCGACGAGGAGACAGGGCTGCGACGAAAACACGTCGGCAAAAAGCCGATTGAGGAGTGATAGCAATGGACTGGCGGCGACAAGCCCGGCGAGCGTTGAGAGACTATCCACGGCTCAAGAAGAAGCAAGGCATGACCGACCAGCAGATCACGCCGGTCTATGGCGGCTCGCCTGTGCAACACGAAGCTACCCGCGTGACCGAGGACATCGCATTGCGCTCCACGCTCACCGAGACCGAGGCCAATATCATCAGCGCGGTGGAGTTCGCGATGCAGATGCAAGGCGCGTACTACAACGCAGACGCCAGGCAGAAGATGATCCGGCTCGTTTACTTCAAGCGCACCCATACCATGCAGGGCGCGGCCATGGAATGCGGCTACTCGATCGAGACTGTTTGGAAGTGGAACACCGAGGTTCTTGCAGCGGTCTATGCAGGCCTCAAAAAGTGATCTCAAAAACAGTACAGTTTTAGAGCCGAAAAATGTGGTATAAAGTATATCATCCAAGAGTGGGCGGAGCTTCCGGGGAGCTTCGCTCATTCCCTTTTTTCTCCTTCGTTTGGAAAGTGCCGGATTCTGCGCCGGCGGGAAAGCGATCCTTTGCGCGGTGGGGGTGGATTGCACTTGAATAACCCACGGTCTGCCAACGGTAACCGTCGGCGAAAACACCGGGCCCGGTTCAAGGCCATGGGGGCACCCTGCGGGATCTGTGGCGGGAGGCTCGGCCCGATTCATTATGATGAGCCATCAGACGCTCAGCATCCTCTCAGCTTCGTCATTGATGAGATACTTCCGATTTCCAAGTACAAGCAGTTCGGCTACGAAACACCGGAGGGGGCTGCCGGGGACTGGGACAATCTGCAAGCTGCGCATTGGATTTGTAATTCTCGCAAGGGCGCGAAAACTGGAGACGAGGCAAAACGAATTATAACCCGGATGGCCTACCGCCCAGACGGGGACTGGTGACATCGGATTGGAGGAGCTCAGACCCCCACGGATACTTCCCCCTCCCGCCAGCCTTTGGCGAC
>Ga0265298_10001997_pt1 | contig 29356 bp, 16 predicted proteins | sample AusTroGonzalo_MG_3_FD_193486 | JGI IMG/M metagenome (GOLD analysis project Ga0265298, IMG submission 193486) | Bovine rumen microbial communities from tropical cattle in Woodstock, Queensland, Australia - Gonzalo_01 | ecosystem: Host-associated > Mammals > Digestive system > Stomach > Rumen ...
GTTTGGGATTTTATCAACCTGTATTCTGGCGAGCAATCTGGCCAGACTGGAAAACTCGACATCGTGACGGGCTATTTCACCATTCGCGCCTTAAGCAAGCTCTATCGAGAGTTGCCCGAAGAAGACGAGTTTCGCATAGTTTCCTCGGAGATGGTGAGAGAAGAAAAACAACTGAACGACATCAAGGACTTGCTGAATGGCGACTTCTCTGTGGAAAGCACTTTCCAATTGGATGAGTATGCCAAAGAAGCCAAGGCTTTCCTTGAACGCAACACCGTGCAAGTACGCGCCATAGCTAATGCTTTCTGCCACGCAAAGGTGTATATGTTCAAGAATAGTGTCCCCCAGAACAACGGCTACTATCTGACAGGTAGCAGCAACCTTACCGATGCAGGACTGGGCTTGAAAAAGACTTCCAATGTTGAACTGACCATTGGCGACTCTGTCAACAAGGCCAACTCCGACTATAAAGAAGTGTGCCGTTGGTTTGAAGACATCTGGAAATCGGCCAAGGATAAGATACAAGACCCTAACGACCCCAAAGCAGGGCTTATCAGCATGAAGGATTACTTCATTCGCATGATTGAAGAGTACTTCCGTAAATACACTCCTGAGGAAATCTATTATAAAATCCTCTATGAGTTATTCAAGGCTGACCTTGAATTGGACAGCACGTCCATAGAACACCAGGAGAACATGTCGCTGCTGCAAACGAGCGAGATATGGCGGACGCTGTTCAACTACCAGCAGAAAGGTGTCATCTCGCTCATCAAGATGCTGCGCAAATACAATGGAGCTATCCTTGCCGATGCCGTTGGCTTAGGTAAGACCTTCTCCGCCTTGGCGGTCATCAAGTTCTTCCAAATTCAAGGCTATACCACGGTGTTACTTTGCCCCAAAAAGTTGCAGCAAAACTGGACACAATACTTGAAAGGGGGTGGCTCGCGCTTCGACAAAGACAAGTTCGACTATCAGGTACGCTTCCACACAGACCTTCAAAACGAGCGACTGCAAAACAGCTATGACACCTATAAGCTTGACTATTTGCAAAAGCGGGAAAAACTGTTGATTGTGATTGACGAGAGCCACAACCTGCGCAACGAGAAATCGGGGCGATACCAAGACTTGTTGGAAAGCCTCATCAAAGCGCAATCACAGAAGGAAGGGCATCAACTGAAAGTTCTCATGCTGTCGGCAACACCTATCAACACAGGACTGCGGGATGTGAAAGGGCAGTTCAACCTGATAGGCAGAGGAGCAGACAATGCATTTGACACAGATGATTTTAGTGTGGAATCGCTCCGCAACCTTTTTGCCGACTCGCAACGCAAATACACTGAATGGTGCAAGGATGACAATCGCACCATAGGCAGTTTCATCGCTATGCTCTCACCCATGTTCTTCAATCTGACTGACAAGTTGATTGTGGCTCGGACACGCAAATTGATTGAGAAAACTCTGGGCGAAGACATGGGCTTCCCAGAGAAGGCAAAGCCTCGCAATATATATAAAGGTGTTGACCATTTTGGCAAATACCGAACGACTGATGAGATATACAAGGCTTTCGAGGAGCTGACACTGACTGCCTACCAACCCAGCCTTTATATTCCAGAATCCCAAAAACAAGCCAAAAAAGGTGCAAAGAGCGACTGGAACGACAATGTGAACCGTGAACGATTCCTCGTCAAGATGATGAGCATTTTGTTCATGAAGCGATTGGAAAGTTCGTGGTATTCCTGCATGTTGACCGTGAAAAAAGTGCTGGACGTACACGAACAAACCCTTAAGAAAGTGCTCGACTACGAGCAACATCAAAAGAACGGCATCATTGATGTTGATGTGCCTGACGAGGACGAAAACTTCGACACCGATGACGTGTTCACACTTCGCAAGGGCACAATCAACCTGAGTGAAATGAAGAACCTTGGTGGATTCAAGCGCGGACTACAGCACAACGTGAAATGCCTGAACGAAATCTATCTGAGTTTGCAAGGGTTTGAACAGGATTACAGGAACGGCTTTGAACGGGACTTGAAACTTGATGAACTTGAAAATTTACTCAAAGAGAAGCAACACAGCGACAATAAAAAGATAGTCATCTTCACAGCCTATAGCGACACCGCCAAGTTCCTCTATGATGAACTTCGGCAACGTGGCTTTAGCCGCATTGCCTCCGTTTCGGGTACTGCGATTTACACTTCAGGACAGCACCACACCAAGGACTTCCAAGAAGTGTTGCAGAGTTTTGCTCCTTACAGCAAACTATACAAGGAAAGAGATTGGAGCGAGCTATATGACAATGCTCATCTTGACACGGAAAGGTATTATGATGCAGAGAAACGTCAATGGCGTGTGCCGTATTCGGTTTGGGAGCAACTTGTCAGGGAGAATGAACCAAAAGTGGTTCAACTGCTTGACGACCCCATCGACATCTTGATTGCTTCCGACTGCTTGTCGGAAGGCCAGAACTTGCAGGATGCCGATATGCAAGTGAATTATGACATCCATTGGAATCCCGTGAGGCTGATTCAGCGTTTTGGTCGTATTGACCGTATTGGTTCGCCCAATAAGCTGATACAATGCGTCAACTTCTGGCCTGCTACTTCGTTTGAAGAGTATCTGCATTTGGAGTCGCGTATCATGAACCGTATGGTGGCCATGAACCTTGTTGGCTCGGAAACGCAACAACTCAACGACGAATATATTCAGATGGAGAAAGACAATCCACTTGTGGATAAGAATGCTGACCGTCTGTTGGAGGAGTTGCAAAACAATAGTATCAGTGACATCGAATCGCCGCAGACGCTATCGCTGAAAGACTTCTCACTTGAAGTTTATCGCCAAGACCTACTTGACTATTTCGAGAAATACAAGCAGCAATTGGAGTCTATGCCAAACGGCATTTTCACTGGCTTCCGCAATGAAGACACCTTGTTTGAGCATATTCCAGAAAGCCTTGTGGCCGTCATAGGTTATCCCAAGCGCGAGTCGGCCAGTGAGAAATACCGCGAGATTTACCTGATGTGCCAGCCTGCCGATAAGTCGAAAGCTCCCACATTCACTGAGATGAACCGTGCGGAAATCCTTGATTTCCTGCGCAAGAACAGACTAAAAGACCGTTTCATTCCTGACTGGATTGAAACGCATCAGAACGACCGTATTGCCAAGCTGCAAGCCATTGTCCAGCAATGGATGGAAGAGAAGGTGCCGCAACAGGCCACCATCGACATTCTTCAGATTGCCAAGTCACGCAAGGGAGCCCCAATACCCAGTAGAGACGGGCAGCGGATAGAAGAGAAGTTCAGGAAAGAGAACTTCGATTTGATTGCATGGGAGTATATCAGTAAGTAAAACCATTGCCAGATGAACACCATACTGAGAAAATTTATTGACGAGCCTATATTTGATGCTTGTGCTGCTATGCTTAACAAGCTTCACATTGCTTTCAACGAGATAACTCGCACCCCAATTATATTTGAAAGCCTTTATCCTGGAAAGGTGACCAAGGCCTTACAAGAAATCATGGGCAAAGTGGAACATGCCTATTTCATAGGCACTGTTGACGAAGCCTCGTTATCAGGAGAAGGCAAGGTGCAAAAGGGTGATGAAGTCGCACAGGAAGCGGCCAACGGTCGCTATGCTGGAATGATGATTTTCGCTGCCGAAATTCATGACGGTCAACGGCTGACCCGAACAGAGATGGCAACATTGACTCGTGGCTTCAATCGCATTGCGTCGGCACAGCCCGTTGTGCTTTTCATCAAGCAAAAAGAAAAGTTGGCGTTGGCTACCTGTGAACGTAGCGACTATACGCAGCAATGGCGTGACGGCGAAAAACTGGGCAAGGTGAGTTTGCTGCGTGACATCAACTGCCTGCATCCGCATCGTGGGCATATAGACATTTTGGAAAGCATTGGCGACAAAGCCTATCCTACCTTTGAGGAGCTTTACAAGCATTGGATGAAGGTGTTTAACTCAGAACTCCTCACCAAGCAATTCTATAACGATCTGTTTGAATGGTATCAGTGGGCTATTTCACCGGAAACCAAAGTCACATTCCCTGGCGAGGTAGAAACACAGGATGATAATCGTGAAGACATCGACACTCGTATCATTCGCCTGATTACACGGCTGATGTTTGTTTGGTTCATCAAGCAAAAAGACCTTGTGCCAGCAAGTATCTTTGATGAAGAATATGTTGCATCCATCTTGAAGGATTTCGATGCACAGAGCGAAACCGAAGGCAACTACTATCAAGCCATACTGCAAAACCTGTTCTTTGGAACGCTGAACCGTCCTATTATCGAGGATGGTGAGCGACGCGAGTTTGCCACAAACTCCAAAGCGGATGTCAAGAACCTTTATCGCTACGCTGAACTTTTCACAATTAGCGAAGATGAGGTGATCGAGTTGTTCTCTACTGTTCCCTTCCTCAACTGCGGCCTCTTCGAGTGCCAAGACAAAACCAAAACATTGGATGGCGTGGAACGAAGGTTCTACTATGATGGGTTCTCACGAAATGCCCGTAAAAAGAACGGAGTTTTCATGTACCGCGCCTTTGTGCCTAATATCCTATTCTTCCATCCTGAAAAAGGCATTCTCTCTATTTTCAACCGCTATGTGTTCACCATAGAGGAAAACACGCCTCAGGATGTGCAGGTTGCACTTGACCCTGAACTGTTGGGTAAGGTGTTTGAGAACCTGCTGGGAGCCTACAACCCTGAGACGCAAGAGACCGCACGCAACGAAAGCGGGTCGTTCTATACGCCGCGAGAGATTGTGCAGTATATGGTAAATGAGAGCCTCGTGGCTCATTTGAAACAGACCGTTGGCGAAAACTTGGAACCCCAATACCGTCAGTTGCTTGACTACACCACTGAGGAGGTAGTGCTGACAGACCAACAAAAAGCCCAAATACTACATTCGCTTTTCACATGCAAAATACTTGACCCAGCTTGCGGCTCAGGTGCCTTCCCTATGGGAATGCTCCAACAGATGGTACATATCCTTCAACAGGTTGACCCCGACAATTCACAATGGCGCGAAGTGTTGTTGAACATGGCTGTAGATGAGAGCCGAAGGGCTTTTGGAATTGTTGATGAGGAGGAACGTAAGAAGAAACTCTTGGAGATTGAAGATACCTTCAACAATGGCCTTAACTCTCCTGACTATACGCGTAAACTCTACATCATTGAATCATGCATTCACGGGGTTGACATTCAGCCCATTGCCATGCTGATTTCCAGACTTCGTTTCTTCATCACACTCATTTGTGAGCAAAATGACATTCAGCGTGACAAGCCAGAGCTGAATTTTGGTATCAAAACATTACCTAACCTCGAATCGAAGTTTGTGGCGGCAAACTCACTCATTGATGCTGACATTCATAAATACAACGAGGATTGGACAAAGGACGAGGTGCTTGCGCTACTCAAAAATGAGCTGTTAGCCATTCGGCATCGTCACTTCTATACCCGTAAGCGTAATGAAAAAATACGCTTGCTCAAAGAAGACGAAGCCAAGCGCAAACAGATCCATGAACATATCAACCGATTGGTGGGCGAGCCAAATGAATTGAAGATTCAGTTGTTGCAACAACAGATAGTTGAGAATGAGAAATTGATAGAGTTATACCAAGGAGAAGAATGGGAAGAAGAAGCTGTTCAAACGGATTTGTTCTCTCCTCCTCAGGTTATGCTTGTTGACAAAAACAAGCGAGAACGAGAAAGAATCAACAGTCTCATCAACGCTTGCAAGCGTGAAATTGAGCGCGAACAGAACAAATGCACACCCCAAGGCTTTGAAGCTGCTGTCTTGCAAGTGACTGAATGGAATCCATACGACCAAAACAGTGTGTCACCCTTCTTGGATATTGAATGGATGTTTGGCGTGACAGATGGGTTTGATATTGTGATTGGAAATCCGCCGTATATTCAATTACAAGCTGACAGGGGTAAGTTGGCCAATTTATATACACCCTGTGGATATGAAACGTTTAATCGTGGTGGCGACATCTATTGTCTATTCTATGAGCGAGGCAATCAATTATTGAAAGATGGCGCTTCGTTGTGTTTTATTACTTCCAATAAATGGATGCGGGCAGGATATGGTGCAGAATTAAGGTATTACCTAACCACAAAAACCAATCCCAAACACTTGATTGATTTTGGTGAAACGCATGTGTTTGAGAGCGCCACGGTAATGACCAATATTCTGCTCTTCCGGAAGGAGCTGAATAAAAACCATATTGTATCCATACAAATAAAGGAAGATTTCACCGACCCAAGTATGCTTTCGGAATATGTCAATAGCCATTATATGATATGTCGTTTTGAGGGCGATGAGAGTTGGGTTATTATGCCTGATTATGTTCGAAACCTTAAGAAAAAAGTGGAAGCAAAAGGCGTTCCTTTGGAAAACTGGGATATTGAGATTTATCGAGGCGTACTTACTGGATACAATAAAGCATTCATTATTTCAAAAGAAGAACGAGATTTAATACTATCAAATTGCAAAGATAAAGCGGAAAGACAAAGGACGGATGCTTTGATTAGACCTGTTCTCCGAGGAAAAGATATTAAGAAGTATGGATGTGGTTGGTGTAAATGGTTGATTGCAACATTCCCATCAAAGAGATATAACATAGATGATTATCCTGCTGTCAAAAATTTCCTGCTTTCATTTTCAATTCAACGATTGGAACAGACAGGCAAAACCCACCTGATAAATGGTGTGAAAGTAAAAGCTCGTAAAAGGGCTGGTGGTAATTGGTTTGAAACACAAGATAGTATCGCTTATTGGGAGAATTTCTTAAAGCCTAAGATTGTCTATCCGAATATGACGAAGTTTATGCCATTTTATTATGACGAGAACAAATACTATACAAATCAAAAGTGCTTTATTTTAACAGGCACTTACATGTCTTTTCTGACAGCTTTCTTGAATTCTTCTTTATTCAAATTCTGTTTCTTTGACAATTTCCCGGTACTCTTCGGTGGTTCACGAGAATTGAGTAAGATATTCTTTGATAAGATCCCTGTCCTTGAAGTAGATGACACCATTGATGCCGAGTTCCGTGAACTGGTGCTTGACATTCAGAAAGAATACACCGACGAAAAGGCGAAAGCCATCGACCAGCGTATCTTCGACCTCTATGGCTTAACAAAAGAAGAACGCGATGCCATAGGTTACATTGATTTCCATTCCGATAACGATAACGACACCGACGACGATGAGTAAACTAACCGATTTCTATGCCCACAAGGCAGCTCTTAACGAAAACAGCCAGTCAAAAGAATGGGAGCAACTGGAAGACCAGTTGCTGAAAGAAGAGCTGCTGCCTGAACTGATGGAACAGCTCAAAGCAACACTTTCTAAAGTGAAAAGCCCATTGATGCTCAGCGTCTGTTACGACCCTAACGGTTGCCTGAGCGCGTCGTTCACCAGAAATTGTATGCAAACGAGCATGGTATCACCTGCGCCTATCGTCAAACAACCAGGGATTGAATTTGAGCCTAATGAAGTGGCGGAGGAAATTGAGACCCATAGTGAATCGGCCAACAATGATGACCTTGAAATTGAAACGCCAACACAAAAGGCAAAGTCCATTGGATTTTCCGTTTCATTCCAAGATGGGACGGTATTCCACGAGCCAAAAGCTGTGAACACTTGGATTCTCACTCTGAAAAAAATCGGGCTGGAAAACATCTACAATAATCGCAGCCGTTTGAAGGCTTGGCATAAAGTATCAAGAAGAGACGTTTGCATTGTAGAACAAAGACAGTCTTTCAGAAGGCGTGACGGCAAATCTCCACAAAAAGCCATTGACGGTTTCTTTGTGATGGTTCAGCTAAGCAACGAAAGCAAAGTTGAGGACATTGAGGCCTTGTCTGCTGCATTCCCTGCGTTGGGCATTAAAGTGACATGGGATAATGATGCGCAGGTGTCGACACAAGAAGAGACCCCAAAAGAGCCTATCGTACAAGATAACTCATCCCATGAAGACCTGCCAATCAAAGAGCAATTCCGCTCATACTTGGCAAGAACAAAGTCTGAGGGTACTGCCAATAGTTATACCAGTACTCTTGACAATGCTGTTCGGCATTTCATCAAACAAAAAGTTGACGCCAGTGCCGATTCTGTCTTTAGCTACACCAATTCAGAGGAAGTAAGCATTTGTATCGATATGCTTAATGCTTCGATGGACTTTGTGGCAGAGAATGACCGCAAGCATCATTCTATGTCGGCAGCACTCAAACAATATCTGCTTTTCATTGAGGAAAGAGAAAAAGGAGCGGTTTTATAACTATTGCTACAACAAACCATAATCCTTGCAGATATAAAAGAATGTGCCGATAGAATAATCTCTGATGGTAAGCAAGAGATTATCAAACTTTTCGTCCACATCTGCTGGATCGTACTTCGGCCATGCTCTGCTGACCATGTGAAAAGCTTCCCTACCATCCTCGCCCAAATCTGCAAGCGAAGAGCCGACCTTGAACCAGTTTTGATAACCCTCTGTAATGTCCAATCCGAAATCCTGAATCTGTCCGCATAACTCATAGACTTTCCTAACCGTTTTTTCGCTGTCGTTGTGAGAATAGTGTTTGGTTGGAGGCTTTGGTTTTTGCTTCGTGGATTTGTATATCGCCGCTTGTTCATTGACATACGGGTTGGGGTCGAAACTCACCACCCTTGTCCTTGTAACAACTTTACACTGGTCGTCTATCACTATTCCCATATCTTTGAAGTCGGCTTGCAGCGCTAAGAAATGTTCTTCGTGTTTTTCAGGATAGGCAATAGGGATAATACAAAACAACCCCTTGCCTCTAACGGACAAACCGATATAGGCTATTTCGTCAAGTTTTCTAAGCAGCTGTTTGGTCTGCTCAACATTCATTTCGGGATTGTCTTTTGCATCAATGTCAATACAGATAAGCCCAGAATGATTGATAAGATGCTTCCCGTTGCGATATGAGAACAAGCCGCTGATTGTAGCCACAGGGAGTTTTAATTTCAATCGCTTACTCTCGTCTTCATCCTCTATGCTGCGCAGCTTTTCTATCTCTGTCCTGTGTTTTTCGGAGAATAGGAATTGTCGCAGTGTTACTGTGGCACCACCGACGGTGTCGGTTATGTTGCGGTAGATTGATATTTGTTTGTCAAATAATGTGTCCATTGTGATATTTTAGTAATAGGTTATACTTGGTTTAATGATTTGTTTATCTGAATGTTACGCTATAATTGATTATAACCTCGCCAATCATTTGATTAGAAAAGTGGGTTATAGGCTAAATCTTCGGAAACTCTTGTAAAATAAGGTATTTCCATAGGGTATAACCTATAACCCATAATCAATTACTTTTTGAGGATATGACTGATGTAAGGCTGTGTAACGCCGATGGATTCAGCAAACTGAGACTGGTTTTTAATACCTTTCCCGTCATCCCCAGCAATTACGCGAATTGCGTCTGCTTTCGTGATAGGCTTCTCTGGTTTGCGAATTAGATCATAGACTTTTTGTGCAGTATGCTCAAAGTAGTCCATGCACTCTATTGAATAATACATATCTTCACCAGTTATAGGCTCATCGTCACCATGAGTAATAGCAGTCAGCAGGGCATATCGCAGCACTTGAATCCGAAGTTTGCCATATATGGCCGCCAAATAGGGGTCGTCCCTATGGTCGAACATCATTTGCTCGTTTCGGTTGTAATATTCGCGATATTTTTTTACTGCGTCATCCGATAACTGAAATTCTCTTTGAGGAAATTCGTAATAAAGCTGTTTAATGTAGATATTCCATGCATCTACAATTGTAGAAGGCACAACTGAATCATTGCAAAAGGCTGGCTCATTGGATGCTTCTGGATAAACGAAGTTGAACCTCTGATTGAGGCCATTGCCCATAAATTCGGGATTGCCAATTAGAGAGACTAACTCTGTGGGTTGTATCGTGCCGATAATATTCAGGAACGAACGGCTACTGAATATTGGCTCCCTGGTTGAGCGCATGATGTCAATTGGTCCATTATCGAATATTGACAAAAGTTGCTGCACAAATCCGCTGTTGTTATAGCGGTTGATGTCCTTGAACATGCCTTTGATTTCGTCTCTATATAAGCAAACGCCGTTGAGGTTTTCCACAAGCACTGTGAACAATTTCTCAGGAGTGAAGTCTTGGGTACAGATTCTTCGTTCTGTTGGCCGCTCGGCATTCAAGTCGCGTTTGCATTGGCGTAACGCTTCCTTGTATTCGCTTACCAATTTACCGTTGATGTCAATGATGGGCTGCATCATCCATTTTGTCGGTTGACTCTTCTTGTCAGATGAGTAACCCACCATGATAGTCCATGCGTTGGGAAAATTGGTGTAGGATTTCCACCTAACACATGCTCGCGTCCCTACTGCCGAGCCGATAGCACACAATGCCGCTGTGGCTGGAAAATCCAGGCTGCATTGATAGGTTTGCGATACCTCATTAATAATACGCTGTATCGCATCGGGCAAGCCCCAAATTGGGAAGGCATGTTCTTTGTGTATGGATTTGCTCACAACAGTAGAAAGAATTATCGTGTCACACTGATTTTTCGGCGGTTGGATGCTTGTAAATTCAGTGTTTTTTATTATCTTTGCCGCAGGATTGAGGGCGGCTTCGCAAGAGGTCGCTTTTTTCATTTTCGGCCTCCTTTTTTAGAGTAGTTATCATTGAAGATTTGCTCAATATCTTGTCGTTTGTAGTAGATCTTATTTCTGATTCGCGAATATGGCAAGGTGCCGTTGGAGCGAAGGGTTTGGAGTGTTCGCAAACTAATGTGAAGTGCGAACATTACCTCCTGGTTGTCGAGCCAGTCGTTTAAGCCGCTTTGGGTACTATCGTCATTCGGGATAACGAGGTCAGGATAGGCCTTCCGAAGTGCTTGAAGACATGGGCACTGGCTGAGTGCTTGCTCGTAGAGGTCTTTGTGGCCAGCAGCCGCATTAGCGGTGCTGATGCCGATGAGTTTAGTGTTACACATGGGAACCTCCTCTCTGCAAGATGCGGTCGATGTCGCTCTGCTTGTAACGCGGCTTATTGCCCACATAGACTTTCACAAGGTAGCCTTCGTTGTGCCACCTCCAAAGTGTAGTGAGGTTAACGCCAAGCTGCTCTGCAGCATCTTTGGGTGTTATTAACTGGTCGGCTTCGGCTTCCTTTTTCTTGTTGTCGTAGAAGCGTTGCATCCGGGCATCAACGATTCCGTTGATGATTTCTTCCAAGTCGTCTTTTCCGATGACGTACTGGGTTTGTAGTGGTTTTGTGTCTAACATTTATTATATGTTGTTAGGGTTTCGCAACGATGCACCATGCACCGCAACGGCTCATCGGTTCTGTCCCGACTTGCGTCTGCAAAATTATTGGGTTGTTTTGGGGTGCTTTTGTGGCGTTTCGGGGTGAAGAAACAAAAACAACCGAAAGAATATATTGATATTCAATCAGTTGTATTTTTGTAATAAAATTTTTCGGGGTCGGCTCGGGGTCGCTATTGCCTGGAATTGTATTTTGGGAAAATCTCGTCTAACTTTCTGCACCATGATTTATGTGCAGGTTTGATTTCATCAATTGTAAAATTCCGCATCGTTTTGAGTGCTATATCCATGCTTGCAGCTGCTTGTTCTTCCCATTCATACGGAAACCATGTCTTGATGCGTCCAATTATGAGATAAAGCCTTTTTATATTTCTCGTCTCTTTTGCCTTTTCGTACATTGCTTTGAAATCAGCACAATAAATACAATTCACGAACTCATTAAAACTCATTTGCTCAATGATTTTCTCATTATACATAGAGTTTTGCATGACATGCAAATACTCGGCTATACCATCGGAAAAAGGAGTAAACGATCTTAGCTCACGATCATTTGAAATTTCATTTCCATAATGCGCCGATGCCCATTTGTCGAATGCCACCATCATGGCATTGTATTCATCGTCATTCAGTCTGTAATATGGTTGTGCCGAATATCCATAGCAGTCCAACCCAGCCACGACATTAGTATCATCAAGAGGCTCACCATCAAATTTACAGAACGGTTTATGCTCATCCTTGTTGTCTTCGTCAATTTTTCGCAAACATAATTCCAACTGACGTTTAACAAGCCCCACATTTTGTTTTTGTTCCGCAGTCTCTACAATGCCATTAAACCACCGTTCAGCGTGTTCTAAGACCAACTGCAATTCCATATCATTATTGAATTGCCTTTGTTTCATATCAAGCCTAAGCTTATCATAAATGGATTGAGCCATCTTTTTCTTGTCCGTTGTATTGATACGGATATAATTAATCTCATAGGGTTTAACCAGGTCTCCATAAACCGCCTTGATTTGTTCCATATCCTCTACTTCAGGAGCATAGCCTCTGTTGATAATATCAGCAGCATAAATTCGACCCAAGGACCAATCAAGCACCTGATTCAAGCACAGCTCTGTAACACCGCAGCCCATTGTTGCAATCTTATCGAACTCACGCCACTCAAAAACGTGAGGTAGGAGTATTTCCTTAAACACAAAATACCGAGGCATCTTCTCTCTCAGATAGTCTATATAACCGTAATACAATAATGTATATTCGTTTCTCTTGCTTTTATCGAACTCAAAATAAACATTGCTATCTTCATACGCCCGTCTCTCTTCATTGGCATGCTCGTTGAGAAATAACACTTCAAGTCTTTTGGCATCTCTGATAAGTCCAATTTCATCCTTGTGTTTTTTGCGAAATTTCTCCAAGCGCTTATTATAATAATAGGTGTAGAATGGCGTGTAAATATCTCCCTCGCCCCTTGGCTCGTTGTTGATGCAGTAACCTATGAAATGGGAAGCGATGACTGGGGATTTCTGGAAGTCCTCTTCAGAGGCACAACCATTGACTATCTCCGTGAACTTCCATGAATAGTCATCATCGTCAACCGCCCAAATTCGGCCATACTTGCCATTGTCCCATGTCTGAATATGCATAACCATAAAACCCTACTATCTTTATAATGATGATTCTTCTATTACATTCAAATCTTTATCAGTTCTATAGCGAGGCTGTCTGAATCCGATGCACATCAAATCGAAGCTGTCTTTAAGCCAGATTCTCGTATAATGATTGATAGCCTTTGACCCTTTTTCGTGTAGGCCGGTAGTGTATAGATTGATTTGAGCAATTTTGCTTAATTCTTCGCTTGTCTCTCTCGCCGTCTTGCTACTTGCGCCTTCCCACAATGGGAAATAATCCAATTCTTTTGTTGTCTTGTTATGGGAAGAGCATTGACGAGTAATGCCGCATGCTTTAAGCAATTCTTTAATCATAGCGTTGTAGCCCATAGCGCCAGTAATATTGTTTAGAATTGGGAAATTGAACTGGTACTTTTTTACGATGTCGAGTGCATAGCGCATCAATGGACGGTCGGTTTCTTCGTAGGTATCACTCTGCTTCTGCGTCTTGCTCTGCATCTTGTGAATGTATGGGATTCCTTCGGAGCTAACAGACAGATTCTGCATGGTCAGTTTGGAAAAATCGCCTATTCTATAACCGACATTGCATTGCAGAAGAAATGCGTCCTTGGTTTCTTGCAGGTAAGCAGGGACTTTTGTTTCAAGCACCTTTATGAACTCCTCTTTCATGAGCGGGCGCGGCTTGTCGTATTTTGTACGCATTGCCTCAGTCCTTCTGCCTCTTGACAGCTTCTTAAAAGGTGACTTGTCAATGTTTGACGCGGCTTCTTCAGCGTTGAAAAAGGCGCGGAGTTTCTTCAACTTTGTGGCAACGGTGTTTTGGCTGCGGATTTCCTTAGGAATGTTGCGTTCGCTCATGTCAGTATATAAACCTCTGTTGTCTTCAACAAAATTATACTCATCGCGGAGGAATGTGCGGAAATCCATGATGTCATCTCCCGTGAACTCGGCAGGAGTTACTTTTAGTTTTTTGTTGATGATAAGGAAGCGCTCCAGCTCATGCCATAGAACTTTATAATGCTTCCACGTGTCCTCGTTTATCACGCCATCGTTGTAACTATCATTGATGAATTTCCAAAAACGACCTAGAAGGGTCTTGTCTTCATCGCGATCAATTTTCTTGATGTCGGGGTGAAGGATGGCATTGACCATCAACTCGAATTGCTCGCCATCGACAATTAAATCATCTTTTTTAATAGCCTGATAGGCTTCTTTGATTGCGCCAATCTCAGTCTTGACTTGCATATATAATTCCCTGTCGAACTTGTTGTGGCCTTTCTTTACGGTGCCATCAGTGTTGATGTGTTCAAGGAATAGCTTTAAGGATGCAATGTCAATTTTGATGTCGCTTTTGTGGTAGAGGTCAACGCCATTAGGATGTTTAGCGTCCTTGCCTCTCTCGCTGTCTTGCAGCCTGAATCTCAAACGGATTTCTCCCTCCGTTTTTTGGGTTCTGATGAAAAGGGTTACTCGTTCCATAGTGCAATAAATTTATCGTAGTGCAAAAATACAAAATTTGCACTATAAAATTGCACTATGGTGAAATAAAATTGCAACGTAATAGAAAAAGTTTTATTTTTGCGGCTTGAGACCCACTTACTTAGGTGGGCATAGTTGTTTGACATTATATCGCAATAGTGCCCATTCAAGTCCTAGTGGGACCACAAAACGAAGCAGCCACTCGATTGAGTGGCTGCTTCGTTTTTAGCTCATTTGAGTATAATCCCTTGCCAATCCACCCTGCGAGGTCTCCTTATAAAGCGAAGGCAGGTCCTTCCCGGTTTCTTTCATCGTCTCTACGACCTTGTCGAACGACACGCGGTGGTGGCCATCGGAGAAGGTGGAGTAGATGTTGGAGTCCAAGGCGCGGGCGGCGGCATAGGCGTTGCGCTCGATGCAAGGTATCTGTACGAGGCCACACACGGGGTCGCAGGTCATACCCAAGTGGTGTTCAAGCGCCATCTCGGCGGCGTATTCGATTTGGGCCGGACTTCCACCAAACAGCTGGTTGGCTGCAGCGGCAGCCATGGCGCAAGCCACACCCACCTCGCCCTGGCAGCCAACTTCAGCACCCGAGATGGAGGCGTTGGTGCGCACAATGTTGCCCACAAGTCCTGCCGTCACCAAAGCACGGATGATGCGTTGGCTGGTAAACTCGTAACTTCTTGAAAGATGGTATAATACAGCCGGCATCACGCCGCATGAGCCGCAAGTGGGTGCAGTGACGATGACTCCGCCTGAGGCGTTCTCTTCCGCGACGGCCAAGGCATAGGAATACACCAAGCCACGGCTCTTCAAGGTGTGTGTGTAGCCTGAGGCCTTGATGTGGTATGTGGCAGCCTTGCGGCTCAAATTGAGCGGTCCGGGCAAGACACCCTCGGCCTGCAAGCCCCGCTCCACTGCTGCCTGCATCACACGCCAAACTTCCATCATATAGTCCTCAATGTCCTTTTGGCTTTCATATTCGTACACATATTCCCAATAGGTGCGACCTGTGTGCTCGCACCAGTTGAGGATGTCGGTCATCTTCGAGAGCGGGTAGACCTCCGGCGACTCGTCCAACTTGCCTTCTTCGGCCAGGTTGCCTCCGCCTATACTGAACACCTGCCATTGGTCAAGAAGGTGTTTCGCTGCATCAAAGGCCTTGAACAGCATGCCGTTAGGATGAAAGGGAAGGATGACTTCCGGCTTCCAAACGATTTCTGTCGGAGCTTGAAGGGTGCTAAGGATGGCCCAGTCGGTCATGTGCCCCTTGCCCGTAGCGGCGAGACTGCCATAGAGCGTCACCTCAAACGAGGCGGCGTTGGGAAAACGAGTGTTGAATATAGAGGCCGCCTTTTGCGGTCCCATGGTGTGGCTGCTCGAAGGGCCTACGCCGATCTTGTAGATGTCTTTGATGGTTTTCATGGTGCAAAAATAGAAAAAATCTTACCTTTGCAGCCAATAAAACGACGCTTATGGAACAAGAAACCACCCCCAAACCTTTGACCGAACTGGACAAACTCGGCGAATTCGGCCTCATAGACCAACTGACGCAAGACTTCCCCTTGCGCAATGCCTCTTCACTGAAAGGTGTCGGCGACGATGCCGCCGTCATCAACCACGAAGGCTACCGCACGCTCGTCTCGGTCGATATGCTTATCGAAGGCATCCACTTTGATATGACCTATTGCCCCTTGAAGCATCTCGGCTACAAGGCGGCCGTCAGCAACTTTTCCGACATATACGCCATGAATGGTACGCCCACGCAGATTGTGGTGGGTCTGGGCGTGTCGAGCCGCTATTCCGCCGAGGCATTAGATGAATTGTATGCCGGCATCCGCTTGGCTTGCGAGCGCTACAACGTTGATATGGTGGGTGGCGACACCACAAGCAGCAAGACTGGTCTAGTCATCTCCATCACGGTCATCGGTATGGCTAAGGAGGAGGACATCGTCTACCGCAGTGGCGCGAAGAAGAACGACCTGCTCTGTGTCAGTGGTGACTTGGGCGGTGCCTACATCGGTCTGCTCATCCTCGAGCGCGAGAAGGTGGAGTTCCTTTCCAATCCCAACATGCAACCCCAGCTGAAAGGCATGGAATATGTGCTGGAGCGCCAACTGAAGCCTGAAGCCCGCAAAGACATCGTGGAGCAGCTGAAGACCTTGGGTATCAAACCGACTTCGATGATTGACATTTCCGACGGCCTGGCTTCCGAAATCCTGCACCTCTGCAAGGAGTCGGGCGTGGGCTGCCAACTCTATGAGGACAAAATCCCGATTGATCCGACTACGGATAAGATGGCCAAGGAGTTCCAAATCGTGCCTTCGGTGGCGGCATTGAGCGGCGGTGAGGACTACGAGTTGCTCTTCACCATCGACCAAAAGGACTACGAGAAGATACAGACGATGTCGGCGGACGTGACGGTCATCGGCTACATGACTGACGACAAGGGGGTGGCTGAGATGATTACTCCCGACAACCATGTCATTCCCATCAAAGCCCAAGGCTGGGATCACATGCGGAAGAAGTGACTTTGGCCTATAGCTTATGGCCTATGGCTCGCTTCACCCAATGCGCGGATTGAGCGCCTTTGGCAGTAGCGAGCCATAAGCCATCGGCCATAGTAAAGAGGTTTTTGAAAAAAATATCGGGCTATTGTAGTAATAATCAGTTTTTTAATAGTTTTTTTGTACTTTTGCACCCTCAAAACGGCGCAAAAGCAGTGGAAAATCATTATAAATCATTGATTATCAATCAAATGAATCAATATTGGGGGGGGTAATTCTCCAACCCAGACTTTTGCATATCCTCTATCCAAGGCAGGGCTATTCAGCTTTGTCTTGGATTTTTTTTGTTTGCGTCGCGAAGCGTGTGTGGGAGCAAAGCCCTGAATCGTTAATCATAAACCTATAAATCTAACAATGAAAACAAACAACAAATCTCTGAAAACCCTCGTGTTTTCGCTTGGGCTGGCAGCCATGATGTTGTCGGCCACTAATCTGAACGCACAAGAGCGTCCTGGCGGCTTGTTTGGCACCAACCAATCCAAAGAAGCTCACCAAGACGGACTGATGAAAAGCTACAATCGCGATGCTGCCAACATCAATGGCATGACCAACCAAACATTTGAAACGCCTCTCGGCGGCGGCATTGCCATTTTGTTGGCTGCCGGCATCGGCTATGTGGCATTAAAGAAAAAGGAGGACGAGCAATGAAAAGAATGAGCTATTTCGTGATGGCCTTGGCTTTGATGCTTGGCCTCGCACAGTGCAAAAAGGAATTAATTGAACCTCAAAACGGAGGAGGTGTGCGCATTACCCTCAATGTGGAGAATAGCGGCAATAGACATGATGTTAATACCGTCTCGGGAGAAGTGAATTACCAAGACGGTGATGTCATCTATGTGGGTGACGGCAGCCACTTTATTGGCACATTGACTCGTGCAAGTGGAGTGTTTTCAGGCACTATAAATCCAGCACCTGACAATGGGGAAGAGATTCACTTCTACTTTTTGGGTGGTCTGACACCGAGTGTAACACCTGAAGCAGGATCGACATCCGATTTTACCGTGAACATCAGCGACCAAACCAGTAAGCTTCCTGTGTTGTCATACGAACACACAACCTATTACGATGGTACTACCAGTTATTTATGCGAACTCAAAAACAAGTGCGGTTTGGTGAGATTCCCGTTAGAAAATGCAGCGGGTTCTGTAAAAGTAAGTGGTATGCACACAGAGGCAACCATTAGCTTTGACGGAACTCCCGGCATTACCCCGACAGATGATGTCATAGGACAAGTGAGTCTGTATTCTGTAAGCGAAACAGAAAAATGGGCTATTCTTCTGCCGCAGGGACGTGTTACTGATGCTTATTTACAAGGTGTACAAGTTGATGTTCCACAAGTTACGGTCAATGCCCGTATCGTAAGCATTCCAACGATTGGAAATCCTGCAACCATGATCGATCTCGAACATTTGAGTAGTAGTTACACCACGGCTCAGGATGGTGCTATCATCTATGGTGACCTCTCGAGTCCTCTTTATCGGTTATCCATAGCTGACGGTGCCACTGTTACATTACGGGATGCTACTATTAATCGCGATGGCTGGTATGAAGCCAATTTTGCTGGTATTACCTGCAATGGTGATGCCACCATCATCCTTGAAGGCGGGAATATCGTGAAGGGATTCAGTGATAATTATCCTGGCATTCAGATTAATGAAGGCAGCACACTGACCATCATGGGCAACGGCTCGTTGACGGTTAGTCCTAAAGATACTGATAATTCACGGGCCGCTGGCATCGGTGCTGGAAATTATAATGGTAATTGTGGCAATATCGTGATTACAGGCGGCAGTATATCCGCAACAGGTGGAAGGGGTGCCGCAGCCATTGGTGGCTGTGAAGACCAATCATGTGGCTATATCACTATCACCGATGGTGTTACCCGTGTGGAAGCCACAAAGGGTGGAGATGGAGTTTGGAGTGGTGGTCAATTGTGCATCGGCAAAGGTGCTGGTTCGGATAGCGGATGCGACCCTGTGACCATCGGCGGCATTGTTTATTGGGATGGTTCTGACTATCAGAATGATGGATATGCCTATCTCTCCCAAAGCCCGCTTATTTATCCTTCCTCGACGCCTACACCTACACCAACAGAAACCACTATCACCTGGGAGTCTTCGTTCATTGACGACATAAACATTTATCCATGGGGTCATGATAGTGGCGTTTCCGTCAACGATGGAGGCATCACCGCCACATTCACTGAGAATGCCGGACTCTGCTGGGGTGGAACTCTTACCATAGGGAACTCCAGTTCATACGGTATCACCTTCTCTACCGCTTCCGGAAACAACATCTCGAAGATTGAAATCTATGGGGTAAACAATTCCGCAGCTGGCCTCCCCTCAGGTTGGGATTACGACGACGAAACGTACAAAGTGACATGGCAAGGCACCCCGGCTTCATCTGTCACGATGAATGGTGTTAATGCAGACCCAGGAGAAGACGTACAAATCAGTAGCATTAGCCGGATTGTCTTCACAGTGGAAGCTGCGGCACCAGCACCGACTCCAACAGAAGCCACCGTCACTTGGGATAACCAGATTATCAGTGAAATAGCAATAGATGTAAATGATGCTAATATAAGCTATGAACACGGCGGCATCACAGTCTTAGGTGAGGATGGTGGTCTATTTTATGGGCATGCTGGTATACTCTGCCAATATGTCCCTTTATACTTTACCTCTACCTCTGAAGTGGGAAATATAACGAAGATAGAAATTTTCTATGACTATGAGATGACTTCACCCAATTTGCCTGAGGGTTCAGCCTGGAGTATAAACGGTTATGAGGGCCCGCTGACATGGGAAGGCGACCCGACTACATTCGTTAGGTTGGAAACGGGTGCTTCTGTGATGGAAATAACACAGATTGTCTTCACCGTGCAACAGTAAACACGGCGGCATTTATCCAATACAATACGGCAGGCGGCCTTCATTTGAGGGCCGCCTTTCTTTATTCTAACTATAGAAATGTAAAATTTTACAAAAAAATATTGCTATTAATTTTGAAATTTCTATATTTGCAAAAATTTTCAGAATGATTCAGATTGAGGATATGTCGAACGCCGATTTGGTTGCCTTGTTGGGCGAACGGTATAAAGACTACAGAATACGCATGGGCAAGTCGCAGAAGGAAGTTGCGGAATTCTGCGGCCTCAGCGTGTTTACGGTGAGCCAGTTCGAAAATGGCTCGGCGAAGAACCTCACGCTCGACTCGCTCTTCCGGATGTTGCGGGCTATCGGCATGATTGATGCTGTCGACAAACTGTTGGAGCCATTGCCGCCCAGCCCGGCGGTCATGGCCAAATTGAACAAGGCGCACCGCGAGCGCGTGTTTAAACCCAGGAGGAAAACCGATGAAGAATAACAACGCCATACATGTCATGCTTTGGGGAAGCCCGATCGGGACGCTCTATTGGGATGCCAAGGAGTCGCTTTCCTATTTCGAGTTTGACCCGCTCTTTTTGGAGAAAGGCCTTGACATTTCCCCAATCGTCTACGGCCTATCAAAACTGCGTGAACAGAAAAGCCTCCCCATTAAGTGTATTCGTGGCCGTTTCAAAGGCCTCCCTCCCTTTGTGGCCGATTCGTTGCCCGACCGCTGGGGAAGCAAGGTTTTTGCCTCGTGGTGCCAACAGCAGAAGATTAATCCCAACGAGATTACCCCGTTGGACTTTTTGCTCTATCTTGGCAAACGCGGCATGGGCGCACTAGAGTTTGAACCCGCCTACGACCTTGACGCAAAAGGGCCGGATGTCGTCAACGTGGTCGAACTGTACCGTTATGCGCAAGCTATCCTTCAAGGCCGTTTGGATTTGCGGCTGACCTTGGATGATTCATTGGCACTTCAAGACATCTTCAAAGTGGGGACATCCGCCGGCGGACAGCGTCCGAAGGCCATCATCGCCATCAAAAAGGGAATGAATGAACCTGACGTGATTTGCTGCGGGCAGGGGAATGTCCCCGAAGGTTTCCGACATGCCATACTGAAATTCCAGGAGCATGACTATCCGTCCGCAGAACTTGAAATGACCTACTATGAAATGGCCAAGGCATGCGGCATTCGGATGATGGATTCAGAGATGATCAAATGCGAAGGCGTGAACCATTTCCTGACGTATCGTTTCGACAGAGTGGGAAATGACAAACTCTTTTCCCAAACCCTCATGGCACTTTATCCATCTGCCGACAGCTATGAGAACTACCTGTATGCAGTAAAGAAACTTGTGTTGGGTTATCCCGACCTTCTTGAGGCCTTCAGGAGGATGGCGTTCAATGTGATAGCTTACAATGTGGATGACCACGCCAAAAATTTCTCTTTCCTGATGGATCGCAAAGGCCGATGGAGCCTTGCACCAGCCTACGACCTGACTTTCAGTGTGGATTTAGAGGCCTTGCCTTTTGAGAACTATCATGCTTTCAGCGTCAATTCAAAAGTGACTGACATCACTGATGAAGACATGCTTGCGGTGGCCGGGCAATTCGACCTGAAAAAAGGAGATGCCCTGAAAGCCATTGACGAGGTGAAAGATGCCGTGCGCCAGTTCCCCGAAATAGCCCGAAAGAATGAGGTTCCTGAAGCACTAATTGGTGAGATTGCTTCCTGTTTGGGAATTGAAATGTGAAAGCTAACGTAAGCCCACTGAGGAGCGAAATTAACCTCAACCGTATTTGTCCGAAGATTTTGCGCTCATCGGCATTTTGTTTTGTAATTCAAATAAAAGCGGTAATTTTGCAAAACAGACTTAAAACCTATGCCTGACTTCCCCGAAATAGTAAAACAAAAGCTCGCCGCGCTGCCCAACAAGCCCGGCGTGTATCGCTATTTCGACAAAAAGGGCGAACTAATTTATGTTGGGAAGGCCAAGAACCTGAAACGCCGCGTCAGTAGTTATTTTAATAAGGAGCAGTCGGGCAAGACGCGCGTCCTCGTGAGCAAAATCGCCGACCTCGAATACAGCATCGTCGACTCGGAGTCGGAGGCACTGCTGCTGGAAAACACGATGATCAAGCAGTACAAGCCGCGCTACAACATCATGCTTAAGGACGACAAGACCTATCCCTGGATCTGCATCAAGAAGGAAGCCTTTCCGCGTGTGTTCCTCACGAGAAGAAAGGTCAATGACGGCTCGGAGTATTTTGGTCCTTATCCCTCGGTGCGCACAGCGCATATCCTCTTGGACTTGCTCAGTCAGGTCTACAAAGTGCGTTCTTGTCGCACGCCGCTGACGGAAACGGGGGTGGAGAAAGGCAAATACAAGGTCTGCCTCGACTACCATATCCACAAGTGCAACGGTCCTTGCGAAGGCCTGATTTCAAAGGCCGACTACAACGCCATGATTGCCGAGATCCGCGAAGTCATCAAGGGCAACTTGGGTTGGGTACTTCGAGGGTTGAAGGCGGCGATGATGGACTATGCCTCGCGCATGGAGTTTGAGGAGGCTCAGCAAATCAAAGAGAAATACGACCTCTTGGAGGAATATCGCAGCCGCTCGACGGTGGTCAGCCAGTCGATTCACAATGTGGAGGTGTTCTCCTACGTCGACGAGGGCGAGCTGTTTTACGTCAACTATATGAAGGTGAAGGACGGTGCTGTAGTGCAGAGCCATTCCTTTGAGATGAAACGTCGTTTGGAAGAGACTGCCGAAGAGTTGCTGCTTTTGGCTGTCACCGAATTGCGACAACAGTTCGACGATCATGCCCCAGAAATCATCGTGCCCATGAAGCTGGACTATCCGATTGATGAAGTGCAGGTGACTGTTCCGCAGCGTGGCGACAAGCTGAAACTCCTCGACCTTTCGCGCCGCAATGCCTTGCAATATAAGATTGACTTGGAGAAACAACTCACTTTGGTTGACCCTGAAAGGCACCAAAAACGAGTGCTGAACAACCTCAAGGAGGCCTTGCAAATGGAGGAAGTGCCCAATGTCATCGAGTGCTTCGACAACTCCAACTTCCAAGGCGACTATGCCGTGGCGGGCATGGTGCAGTTTGTGAACGGTAAGCCCAACAAGGCGGGCTACCGCCATTTCAACATCAAGACGGTGGAAGGCCCCGATGACTACGCCTCAATGAAAGAGGTGGTGCGTCGACGTTATTCAAGGCTGATAGAGGAGGGCAAGCCTTTGCCCAACCTCATTATCACCGACGGTGGCAAGGGTCAGATGGAGGTGGTGCGGCAGGTGATTCAGGACGAGTTGCATGTCGACATTCCCATTGCGGGCTTGGCCAAGGATGACCGTCACCGCACCAACGAGTTGTTGTTCGGTTTCCCGCCGCGTGTGGTGGGCTTGAAGCCCAATTCGGAGGTGTTCCGCCTGTTGGCGCATATTCAAGATGAGGTGCACCGTTTCGCCATCACCTTCCACCGCAAGAAGTTCGAGAAGGGCTTCATGCACTCCGAGTTGGCGGAGATCAAGGGGATAGGGAAGAAGACGGCGGAGAAGCTGCTCTTGGAGCTGAAGTCGGTGAAAGGCATCAAGGAGGCCTCGCTGGAGCGGCTCGCCGAGATTATCGGTCCCGCCAAAGCTACTATTGTTTATAATCACTTTCAGCAATAATGTGATTCCCCTGCGGGGAATGGAGTTGTCCTCTGTTTTATAACAGCGGCGGCTTGTGATGCTAACGATGCGTATGATTCTTTTGCCGCCGCATTACGAGGTAGTGAATTGTCCATTCTCCGAAGGGGAATCTAAACAAAAAAAATCCGACGCATGCGTCGGATTTTTTTTGTTTCACCTTTCTTCAAGTGCTTACTGCAGCTTGAAGAACACAGGGATCTGATAAGACACACGCACGGGTTTACCACGTTGCTTGCCAGGTTTCCACTTCGGCAAGGACTTGATAACGCGCATGGCCTCTTCGTCACAGCCACCGCCGATACCACGGAGCAGCTTCACGTTGGAGATGGAGCCATCGGGTTCGACAACGAAGCCTACGAACACACGGCCTTGGATGCCGGTTTCGCGGGCAATCTGAGGATACTTGATGTTTTTGGCCACAAACTCCATCAGTTTTTGCTCGCCACCAGGGAAGGAAGGCATCTCTTCCACAATCTGGAAAATCTCCGTTTCCGAGACTTCTTCTTCCACGACCTCAGGAGCGACGTACTCTTCAATGATTTCGTTCTGCTCCACTTCGGCGTTGATTTCGATGTCCTTAGTCTCTACGTTGTCGTCCACGATTTCGAGCTGAGTGGTCTGTTGAGGCACTTCCACAGGCTGTGGCTTTTGCTCTTCCTGTTTGGTAATTTCCACCAAATCCTCTTCGATGTTTTCCGCTTGACGCTTGAAACTCTCGTCGAGTGTGCGCTTGTCGTAGCTCTTGTACTCGAAAGCCGCCCAAGCGATGAGCAAGCTGATGATCAAACCTATCTGCATGAACATCAGTTTCTTGTTCTCAAGATTAGCCTTAGGTGTTTTTTTCTCTTCCATGGTTGTATGTTTTTAAATTCTACTTATGCATTTTTGACGTTGCGAAAGTAGTAATTATTTGTTTATAAAACGCAACTGAGGCAAATTTTATTTTTTGGGGCGAAAAAAAAGATAAAAAACCAACACGCCTAGACCTGTTCCAATGCTGTCGGCGAGAAAGTCACGCCAGTCCCCTGATCGGTTGAGTATCGTTATCGTTTCTTGCATGATTTCGGTAAGGCCGCCGAAAGCAATGCTGATGATAATGGTGAGTATGATGGCCTTTTTCCGGTAGTTTGTCCCGTTCTCGACGAATTGTTTTCTGTACCCCCAGATGCACGAGAAGGCAAAACCGGCGTACATGAGCGTATGCGCTACCTTGTCAAGGCCGAAAATGGGCTTCTCGCTTTGAAACAAAGATCCCGGGAGCCCTGTCAGAATCAAGATAACGATTCCGCATAGGATTCCCGGGATGCTATTTCTGGTTAGTCGTTCCAAAAGCTTAACCGATCTTGGCTTCGTAAGCGGCGGCATCCATGAGGCCGTCGAGTTCGGCGACGTCGTTCACTTTGATCTTGATGATCCAAGCCTCGCCGTAGGGGTCGCTGTTGACGAGTTTGGCGTTCTCTTCGTCAGCGAGGGCTTCGTTGACTTCGAGGATTTCGCCGGCGACGGGCATGAGCAGTTCGGCAGTGGTCTTCACGGCTTCGATGGCACCGAATTCCTCTTGGGCGTCAAGGGTTTCTCCGACGATATCGGGGTCAACATCAACGAAGGTGATGTCGCCCAGTTCATGTTGTGCGTAATCGGTAATGCCGACGTAAGCGGTCTCGCCTTCGAGGCGGATCCATTCGTCGTCGTTGGTGTACTTCAGATTTGCTGGAATATTCATTTGATCTATGTTTTAAAGTGTTTTGTTAAGATTAGGCTGCGAAATTACATATTTTAGTGGCTCACTCAGCATTTTGCTGAAAATTTTATTGTGCCAAGCTAAGTCTGAGGGTGATACCACCGTATGTGGTGGAGTTCCTGAATGTGTTGGCCACCTCAGGAATTGAGAGGTCGTACTTGAAGAAGGCCTGTGCCGACAAGCGCTGGCTGAAGTTGTAGTCGCCCGTTAGGTAGAAGTTAATCTTGTTGTTACCTGCCGACACTTGGTTGTTGTTTTCGTCGATGCGACGCAAGATGGTAATGTCTCTCTTGAAGCCGATGTCGAGTTTCAGCACAAGGTCGTTTTTGATGGTTTGCGATTTGCCGTTGCCACCGACTGGAGTGACATTGAAGGAGAGGTTTTTGATGCGGTAGCCGCCTCCAATCACAATCTCGCGACCGTTCACTTCAGTGAGCTGGTTGTTGGCGAAGCTTAGGGTCAGTGTCCTTGATTTCTTGTATTGGAAGTTGAGGGTCATGGAGTTTTGCAAACCGAGGTCAACGCCTACTAAAGGTGCAAATTGCTCGTTGAGGACAATCTGCGTCATGTCGTACTTGGGTATGATAACATCGGAATTCTCGTAGGTTTGAATAGGATTGTCCTCGTCAAAATAGACGTTGCTAGCCCACGCATTGATGGCATAGTTTGACTTGTAGCTATGGGTAATGCTGATGGTTTTGAAGAGCTTCCCGATGGATGGAATGTTGGTCAGGCCGTTGTAGGTGAGGTTCCAGTTGGGCAGCGGGATGCTCGGGAAGGGGTTGAGTGTGATGGTGTTGGCATCTTTGCCAGTGTAGGCGGCGATGAAAGAGTATAGCAACACGTCCATGGAGCTGGAACTGTATCCCTTCGGGAAGTAGTCGCCCACAAGGCTGTCATAGACGTATTCGTTCACTTGCTCAATCCATTGCGGGTTGTTACGTGCGATACGTTCGGCAATGATTTTTCGGTTGTCCAGCAGGTTGTCGAACAGCCGCGACGCAGTGGAGTCGGAGTTGACAAAGGCGGTGCTCGCCATGAAGTAACTCATGCTGAAGTTGCCGTTGTTGGTCGGAGTGAACACGTCGAAGTTGTTGGTCATTTCGTTGTAGCGGAAGTAATGCTGCTGGTTCTCGGCATAGCTGCGGTTTCCGGTGAAGTCAATCTTGATGCCAGGCAAGGGCTCTGCGTTGACACGGTAGTTCATGGTTTCCGTTTTGCGGCGGATGTAAGGATCGCTCAAGATGGAGTCGGTGGTGAGCCAACGTTTGGCTTCTTCCACGTCGATGCTGTTGAGCACGGCTTTATCGAAAATGTTGGCATCGCTGCCGAAGTTGCTGCCAAGCACAAAACTTACACCAGGCGACCAACCCGTTGATGTGTTCATGCCGAAATAGTCGGTCTTGGGCATGAAGCCAGGAAGCGATTGCCCTTGGTTCAGCGAATAGGTTCCGGACACCTTCTTGACAAGGGTGAGCACACGCAGTGAATTGTCTAGGACAATTTTACCATAGTTCGTCTTTTGTGTAGTCTTGGTGGAGTCGGAAGGGGCTTCTTTTTCGTTCTCTTTTTCTTTCTCCTTCTTGTTTTTGTCATTCCTGCCGTCATTGCGCCTTTGTGGTGAGTTCACTTGCTTCAGATAAGGCACCTTGTTGTATAGCTTGGTGAGGTCGAGAGTGGCATTGCCTTGGATGTTGCTGGAGTTTTCGATGGTATTGCCCAAACGATTTTGGATGGACTTGGCAGATGCTGTCCAGTTGTAGGTGCCTTGATAGGCGGCACTGGCAGTAATCCAGTTGAATAACGGTATCTTGTTGATGGGTAAGGTGTAGTTTGCGTTGAAATTTTGGGTATAGCGTGACACGGAGCCCAAGTTCTTCAGCTCGCTGTTGATAGTGTCTTGCACCTTTTGCCATTTCTCCGGGTCGGCTTCACGGTCGACAAAGCCCGCTGGCTCATAGATATAGGCCTGCGCTTGTGCTGAGTAATCGAAGGTGAGCGCTTTGGTGAGGTCGTAGCGCAGCTGATAGTTACGAGTCCAATCCCATTGCTTCGAGTAGGTCGGGATGATATTGATGATGCCGCCGCTCTTGTTGCGCATTTCGCGTTCCGAGTAGAAGCGGTACATTTCAGTGTTGAAGGTGATTGCTTTAGGCGCGTAGAAGAAGTTGATGTCCTTGATGATTTGCAAGGCGGGTTTTGAGGCCCACTTGGCCTTGGCAAAAGGCTCGACGGGCTTGGGATTGCCAGCATAGTTGTAGCCTAAACCACCTCGATAGGTCTTCGACAATAAGGACTTGATGTCTGTGTTCTCTTGGAAGGTCTCGTTGTAAGCGAAAGAGAGGTTGAAGTTCTCGATGTCGTAGAAATGCACTTTAGGCATGTTGCCACGACCACCTCCTAGGCTCTTGTTGGGGTCTCTCGGATTGTCTTTTTCTTTGTCTTTTTTGCCTCCTTCATCTTCATTACGTTTCTTGGCTACACGTTCTTTCCTCACATTCATAAAGTTGATGTTTTTCTGGCGGGTGTAGTCATGGATGGTGGAGGAGAATTCAGCCCGTTCTTCGTCGCTGTTCATGGTAGAGAGGGCGTCTTTCAGCTTGATGTCGGGGTCGTAGGGGTTATAAAGAGGTGTGACTTTGTTCTGTCCGTAGTCGATGTGCATCGGAATCTTAAGGCCGGTGTTTTCGAGGAACTTGCCTAATTCGAGGTCGGTGGCGACGTTGAATGTGGAATGGGCTTCGAAGGTGTTGTTCGTGATGCGGCTGTCCAAGGCTCCGAAGCCAGCCGAGCTGTAAGAGCCATTAACGCTTACGCGACCCAAGTCGGCGAGGGTGGCCTCCACACGTCCTGTGGCCGCCACGCCACCGTTGCTGTTCAAGTCGGTGAGTCGCAGCTCGTTGACCCAAACCACGGCACTCTTGGGTAGACCGTCGTCAGTATCAGCGAGGTTCTGTCGTCTAGGGTTGCGGATACCGATCATCATGGCTTCCACGTCGCTGATGCTTGGGTTACCGATGACCTTGATGGTGTGATAGTAGTCCTTATTGTCAACCGTGCCTTTCTTTTTCTTCTCCGAATAGATATAATTGAGGCGTACGTTGCTGTTGGGCTGGTTCATGGCTTCGTTACGCCGTTGCTTCACCTCGACGAGGTCTTCCAATCGGATGTCCAAGTTGTTGATTTCAGGCCAAATGGCTTCATCGTTGGTGTAAGGCGTTCCCCATGAGGTGACTTTTAATGGGATCTCATATTCGTAATAGTTTTCAGTGAAGTCGGTACCGATACGCATGAAAACGGTGAGGTCTTGGTCGTCAAGCGGGCTGTCTTCTTGTGCAGCTTCAGCGTGAACAAACATCTTCAGGTATTTGTACTGACGCAGGTCGAAATCAGCGGTTTTGTATATGGCACGACCATCACCGTCCACAAGGTTTTGGACAGTCATTTGCAGTGCCTGCTCGTTGATGCGGGTGGTCTGCGTCATGCCGATGACACGCTCTTGTTGGATGCCGGGTGGGATGACGTATGGCACGGGCACGCGGCGACTGTTCTCATCGACGCTGACGGCCGAAATGTCGAAGGTGGTCTCGTTGGTGATGTCATTGGGCTCGTATTCGCCAGGGGCCTGTATGCTCTGCGAGTATGTGCGCCATTCACCTTTCACGAGGTCGAGGGTAGCAAAACGCAACACAATGGGCCTTTGGAAGTCGGTCAGGAACATACGCATGAAGCGGATGCTGGAGTAGTCGTCGATTCGACCGATCACTTTGTCAGGTTGACGTACGGGGATACGGAACTGGTACCATGTGACGCCGCTGATCTGTCCGTTGGGCAGGGCTACACCACCTGAATGGAAGATGTCGGCGATGTGGTTTTGGCCGACGACCATCTTGGCGGGGTTGAGGTCGATTTCGTATTGGTAGTAGCGTTCCGACTCGCTCAAGGTGTTGTCGCCGTTGATGTCTTCGGCGTTGGGCAGGGTGGAGTTGCTACTCATGTAACCTTC
>Ga0265298_10001998_pt1 | contig 29355 bp, 26 predicted proteins | sample AusTroGonzalo_MG_3_FD_193486 | JGI IMG/M metagenome (GOLD analysis project Ga0265298, IMG submission 193486) | Bovine rumen microbial communities from tropical cattle in Woodstock, Queensland, Australia - Gonzalo_01 | ecosystem: Host-associated > Mammals > Digestive system > Stomach > Rumen ...
TGAAGCAGACGACGGGCTTGTAGAAATAGCTGGTGATAGTTCAATGTATCATTGTGACGAGCCACCGAACGCTGGTGGTCAGGGTTCTTCAAAGCATCGGTAAAATAGGGCGGATTACTGATAATGAGGTCGAACTTTGTTTCGGTAGTAAACTCATTGAAGTCACCATGAATCAGATGAATGCGTTCTGCCCAAGGTGAAGCCGCAAAATTCTCAGCTGCCTGAGCTGCTGCATCGTCGTCAATCTCTATGGCAGTAATCTGTGCCTTTGGACAACGTTGTGCCAACATCAAGGCGATTAGTCCGCTGCCTGTGCCCACATCGAGAATCTGCTTGAAGCCTTCAACAGGAGCCAAGGCGCCGGCAAGGACACCATCTGTACCCACCTTCATGGCGCATCGTTGGTGCCAAATGGTGAATTGCTTGAACTGAAAATAGGCATTCGACATTTCTGCTTTTCTTCTAAGAATGGATGCAAATTTAAAAAAATGTGGTGTATTCTGCTAATTTTGGCATATTTTTTGTTTTTTAAGAGGTGAGAGCGTGGGAAAATGAATAATTAGCCGTAACTTTACACGCTTTTTTAAAGCTTTGTCACATGTGTGACATGATTTTTTAGGTGAAAAGACGATGAAGAATTATAGATTTGACGAAGAAGAAGACAGACAAGAGAAAGTGATTTCTGTATTCACTGATTTGGAAGGTGGAACGGAAGACAGATACCTGAATTTAGAGGTGAATGAAGAGTTGCCCCTGTTGCCCGTAAGGAACATGGTGCTTTTTCCTGGTGTGGTACTGCCTGTCACAATTGGAAGAAAATCATCTTTACGCCTTGTAAAGGATGCCGAGCGGAAAGGACTGCAAATAGGCGTATTCTGCCAAAAACAATCAGATACTGAAAACCCCATCAGGGAAGACCTGTACAATGTGGGCGTGGTGGCCAAGGTAACACGTTTGTTGGAAATGCCTGACAATACCACAACAGTGATATTGCAGGGCTACAGACGTGTGGAATTGTTGGAGGTAACACAGCATGATCCCTATCTCAAGGGTAAGGTGAAAGCTCTAAACGATATTCTGTTCCCCCGTAACGACAAGGAAACTCGTCCACTCATAGAGGCGATTAAGGATATGGCCATCAAGTATATCAGATTATCTGAGATGGTACCGCCAGATGCTGCATTCGCCATAAAGAATATCAATAGTTCACTCTTCCTGGTGAATTTCCTTTGTGCTCATATGCCTGTGCAGATTGAGGAAAAGATGGAACTATTGTTGATGGATGCCATCAAAGATCGTGCCTATCGTTTGTTGGGCCTGATGAGCCGTGAGGTGCAGTTGGCCGAGATCAAGGCGTCTATTCAGATGAGGGCGCGTGAGGACATCGACCAGCAACAGCGTGAATACTTCCTGCAACAGCAAATCAAGACCATCCAGGATGAATTGGGTGGCAATGGCTCGAGGCGCGAAATTGAGGAGATGCGCAAGAAGGCCAATACCATCAAATGGAGTGAAGATATCAAAAATACATTCCTCAAAGAGGTGGATAAGCTGGAACAGATGCATCAGCAATCGCCCGAATACAGCATGCAGCTGGATTATCTCAAGACCATGATGGGCTTACCTTGGGGCATCTATACTACCGACAACTTGAATATTCAGAATGCCGAGAAGGTACTCAACAAAGACCATTACGGACTGGAGCGTGTGAAAGAGCGCATCTTGGAGCACCTGGCTGTACTGAAGCTGAAAGGTGATATGAAGTCGCCTATCATCTGTCTGTATGGTCCTCCCGGAGTGGGTAAAACCTCGCTGGGTAAGTCGATTGCTACGGCATTGAAGCGCAAGTATATCCGCATGTCATTAGGCGGTGTACATGATGAAGCTGAGATTCGTGGACATCGTAAGACTTATATTGGTGCTATGCCTGGAAGAATTATCAAGGGCATGATGAAAGCTGGTTCTTCTAACCCAGTGATTGTGCTGGACGAGGTGGATAAGTTGGGAAACGACGTGCATGGTGACCCATCATCAGCTTTGTTGGAGGTGCTTGATCCTGAACAGAATGCTACCTTCCACGACAATTACTTAGATGTGGATTATGACCTTTCTAAGGTGATGTTTATTGCTACTGCCAACAACCTGCAGACCATACCACAACCATTACTTGACCGTATGGAGTTGATCGAACTCAGTGGTTATCTCACTGAGGAGAAGTTAGAAATAGCCCGTAAGCACTTGGTTCCTAAGCAGCTTGATGCCAATGGCATGAAGAAAGGTGAAGTGAAATTCCCTAAGGCTACCTTAGAGGCAATTATCGAGAACTATACCCGTGAGAGTGGCGTGCGTGAGTTGGAGAAGAAGATTGGTAAGGTGTTGCGTAAGATGGCATTGCAATATGCAAAAGATGGCCATCTGGACAAAACGGAAGTAAAACCTGCTGACTTGCGTGGTTATTTAGGCATACAGGAATACAGCCGCGACAAATATCAAGGAAACGACTATGCGGGTGTGGTGACTGGTTTGGCTTGGACAGCTGTCGGTGGAGAGATTCTCTTTATTGAAACCAGTCTAAATCATGGTAAAGGCAAGCTCACCTTAACAGGTAGTTTGGGCGATGTGATGAAAGAGTCGGCTATGTTGGCAGTGGAATACATCAAGGCGCATCCTCAGTTATTAGGTATCGATGTAAGGATATTCGACCAGTGGGATATACATATCCACGTTCCTGAGGGAGCCGTTCCGAAGGATGGCCCTTCAGCTGGTATTACGATGGCCACCTCATTAGCATCAGCGTTGACGCAACGCAAGGTGAAGGCAAATGTGGCAATGACAGGTGAGATTACCTTGCGTGGCAAGGTCTTGCCAGTGGGCGGTATCAAGGAGAAAATATTAGCGGCAAAACGTGCTGGTATCAAGGAGATTATCCTGAGTGAGGCCAATCGTAAGAACATCGAGGATATTCAGCCAATCTATATTGACGGACTGACTTTCCATTTCGTAAAGGATGTGAAGGAGGTATTCGACCTGGCTTTGCTGCAAGAGAAAGTGGCTGATGCCATCGAACTGACCGTTGTGGACGAACCTAACAAGAAAGAATCAGAAGAATGACATTTGAGCTGCAATATACCGATAGTAAGACGAACGCACGTGCCGGATTGATTACTACTGCTCATGGACAGATAGAAACCCCCATCTTTATGCCCGTGGGAACGGTGGGTTCGGTGAAAGGTGTGCAGGTGTCTGACTTGAAAGATGATGTAAAGGCACAGATCATTTTGGGTAATACCTATCATCTCTACCTGCGCCCAGGATTGGAGGTGTTGGAACGAGTAGGGGGCTTGCATAAATTCAATGCCTTTGATCGTCCGATGCTGACAGATAGCGGTGGTTTTCAGGTGTTTTCTCTCACCGGCATCCGTAAGATGAAAGAGGAGGGAGTAGAGTTCCGTTCGCATATCGATGGCAGCAAACTGTTCTTTACCCCCGAAAAGGTGATGGACATCGAGCGAAGCATTGGTGCCGATATCATTATGGCGTTTGACGAATGTACACCTGGAACAGCTGACTATGCCTATGCCAAACCATCAATGGAGCGTACCCATCGTTGGCTCGACCGTTGCATCCAACGCTATCAGGAGACAGAACCGAAATATGGCTATCATCAATCGCTTTTCCCCATAGTACAAGGCTGTGTATATAGAGACTTGCGTACCCAATCGGCTGAGTATATCGCCTCTAAGGAGGCCGAGGGCAATGCCATCGGAGGTTTGGCGGTGGGTGAACCTACTGAGGTGATGTATGAGATGATTGAGTTGGTGAATGGCATCCTGCCTAAGGATAAGCCTCGCTATCTGATGGGTGTGGGTACACCTGCCAATATCTTGGAATCCATCGAACGAGGGGTGGATATGTTCGACTGTGTGATGCCTACCCGTAATGGACGCAACGGCATGTTGTTTACCAAGCAGGGTATTATCAACATGAAGAATAAGAAGTGGGAATTCGACTTCTCACCCATTGAAGAGGATGGTGCATCGAAAGTCGACACGATGTACAGTAAGGCATATTTGCGTCACCTCTTCCATGCACAGGAATTGCTTGCCATGCAGATAGCATCGTTGCACAACCTGGCATTCTATCTGTGGTTAGTGGGTGAGTCCAGGAAGCATATCATTTCAGGAGATTTTGCTATATGGAAACCTAAAATGTTGGAACAAGTTTCTCAAAGATTATAATGAAAAAGTCCTGGAACATAGTAAAATGGAAAGATAATCTAAAGCTTTGGTTAAAGGACTTTCTCGGCATCCAGAGTTTTCAAGAGCTGATGCCACATAAGTACCTAAAACGGTTGGACTACTATATTATCTCCAAGTTTTTAGGTACCTATATTTTTGCCATTGTCCTGATTATCTCCATTGCCGTAGTGTTCGATTTCAATGAGAAGATGGACCGCTTTATGGAGCATGATGCCCCATGGAGTGCCATTATTTTCGATTACTACCAGAACTTCATTCCTTACTTTGCCAACTTGTTCAGTCCGTTGTTTGTCTTTATAGCCGTTATTTTCTTTACGGCCAAGATGGCAGAGAACTCCGAGATTATTGCTATGTTCTCATCGGGCATGAGTTTCAAGCGCATGCTTCGTCCATATATGGTGTCGGCAGCCATCATTTCTGTCGCTACTTTCCTATTGGGCGCTTACGTTATTCCCCAAGGCAGTGTGACTCGCATCAATTTTGAGGACAAATACTATAAGGAACGTAAGACGAGTACGGTTAGGAATATCCAGATGCAGGTAGATACCAATGTGGTGGCCTATATCGAACGTTTTGAAGACCAACGAAAGACGGGCTATCGTTTTTCGCTTGACAAATTTGATGGCAAACAGTTAGTGTCGCACATGACTGCTCGTACCATCATCTACGATACCACACGTGTCAACCGCTGGTCAGCTCGCGATTATATGATTCGAGAATTGGAGGGGGATCGTGAAGTTATCAAACGAGGCAACCGAATTGATACCTTGATACGTCTCACACCTGACGACTTGATTCAGATGCAGAACCAGCAGGAGATGATGACCAACCCCGAGCTGAGTGCCTATATCGACCGTCAGCGAGCCAGAGGTTTGTCGAATACCAAAGAGTATGAGTTAGAGTACCATAAACGCATCGCTATGTCGTTTGCTTCCTTTATCCTCACGCTGATAGGTGCCTCGTTGGCATCACGCAAGATGAAAGGAGGTATGGGCTTCAACTTAGGTATCGGCTTGGGATTGAGCTTCAGCTATATTCTCTTTCAAACGGTCTCTTCCACCTTCTCTGTCAATGGTGGTATGCCACCCTTCATAGCAGTTTGGATTCCCAATATCCTTTATGCTTTCATTGCCTTCTACCTTTATCGCAGGGCTCCGAAGTAATGTTCAATAAAAAAGCTGCTCGATTGAGCAGCTTTTTTAGTAATATGTCTTTGAATTACTCCTCCTCCGGCTTCATGTTGGTATAAACATTCTGCACATCATCGAACTCCTCCAGACGCTCCACCATCTTGTCGATAGTCTCACGCTGCTCAGGAGTCACATCCTTCAGGTCGTTAGGAATGTAAGTAAAGTCGCCACCCACATCCTCAAAGCCTTGCTCCTCCAAATGCTTCTGGATAGCAGAATAGCTCTTAGGATCGCCATAGATGGTAATGGTGCCTTCCTCATCGTCAATGTCAAATTCTTCCTCCACATCATAGTCAATCATCTCGAGGATGAACTCATCCATATCGAGACCATCCTTCTTCTTGAAGGTAAACACAGCTTTGTGGTCGAACAAGAATGCCAGCGAACCCATAGTACCCAGTGTACCGCTGAACTTGTTGAATACTGAACGTACATCAGCCACCGTACGGGTAGGGTTGTCAGTCAGTGTATCCACGAAGATAGCTACGCCATGAGGGCCATAGCCTTCGTAAGTCATGCTCTTGTAATCGCTCTGGTCTTTGCCCATCGCATTCTTGATGGCGCGATCAATGTTATCCTTCGGCATGTTCTCACGCTTGCAGTTAGCGATGAGTGAACGCAACGTAGGATTGTTCTCTGGTTCTGGACCACCCGCCTTAACGGCAATGGCGATCTGCTTGCCCAGTCGTGTGAAGGTCTTGGCCATGTGGCCCCATCTCTTCAGCTTTGCAGCTTTTCTATATTCAAACGCTCTTCCCATTGGTATTTATTTTTTATTGTTTATTATCTCAGTCTTGCACCAACTTTCTCTTCCAAACCCTTGATGATTTTCTGCATCACCTTTTCAATCACCTTGTCATTCAGAGTTTGGTTCTCGTCCTGCAGTGTGATGCTGATGGCATACGATTTCTTGCCTGGTTCCAGGTGCTTGCCTTCGTACACATCAAACAGGTTGACAGCTTTTACCAGTTTGCGGTCGGCATCGAAAGCCAGTTTCTCAATCTGTGCAAACTGCACACTCTTGTCCACCAGCAATGCCAAGTCTCTGCGCACAGCAGGGAACTTAGGCAGTTCTTTAAAGCTCACCTTCAGTGAACGGATGCTACGCATCACTTCCAACCAATTGATGTCGGCAAAATACACAGCATTGTCGATGTCAAACTGCTTCAGTATCTTGCGCGTCACAGAACCGATCATTGCCAGACGCTTGCCACCCTGTGTCTTGAGGACGATAGCAGAAGCATAGATGTCGGTACTCAGGTTCTCGATAGTGAGGTCACGCATACGCAAGCCCATTCTACCCAAGATATTCTCGACATAAGCCTTCAGCATATAAGCATTGTTCTCTTCATCGGCATGAATCCATGAACCCTGCTTGTCCTTGCCAGTCAGCCACAACCCTAAGTGATAGCTCTCAGAGTAAGGCGCCAAAGCCTTCTCCTCGTTGCGCTTCTCCTCACGATAGTAGTAGCAGTTGCCAAACTCAAACAACTTCAGGTCAGGATTCTTATGGTTAGCATTGCGAGCGATGGACTCTAAACCACCAAACAGCAATGTCTCTCTCATTACATTCAGGTCGCTGCTCAGCGGATTCATCAATCTTACCAGGTTCTGAGAAGGGTAAGAAGTGAGATCGTCGTAATAGGCAGCTTTGGTCAGCGAGTTGTTCAGGATTTCATTGAAACCAGCACCCACCAACTGCTCAGCTACCAGGTTCTGCAGCTTGTTCGACTTGTCCGTTTCTGTCTCGGCTACGAGGCTTGATTTCAGGGTAGTAGGAATCTCCACATTATTGTAACCATAGATGCGCAGAATATCCTCAATCACGTCGCAATCGCGCTGAACATCCACACGATACTGAGGTACATCCAGTGTGATACCCTCGCTGGTCTCGTTCACAATCTCCATCTCCAAGCTCTTCACGATGCTCTTTACTGTCTCAGCAGGAATATCCTTGCCAATCAGATCGTTCACACGCTGATAGGTAAGCTCTACACGGAACGGTGGGAAATCCTTGCAAGAAACATCCTTGATTTCAGAAGAAATCTCACCGCCAGCCAACTCCTTCACCATCAAAGCAGCCAGCTTCAGGATATAGATAGTATTGTTGGGGTCGATGCCACGCTCATAGCGGAAAGATGAGTCTGTGCTCAACCCATGACGGCGAGCCGTCTTGCGAATCCAAGTAGGGTGGAAGTAAGCGCTCTCCAGGAACACATTCTTGGTTTCCTCGGTAGTACCTGACTCCAAACCGCCGAACACACCACCGATACACATCGGCTCCTCATTGTTGCAAATCATCAGGTCACGGGCACTCAGCTTGCGCTCCACGCCATCCAGCGTAACGAATGGAGTACCTTCAGCCAAACATTTCACAATTACCTGATTGCCCTTGATCTTGTCGGCATCGAAACAATGCATCGGATGTCCGAAGGCAAATAATATATAATTGGTAATGTCAACGATGTTGTTGATAGGACGCAAGCCAATCATACGCAAGTCGTTCTGTAACCACTCAGGACTCTCCTTCACGGTAACACCCTTGACGGTAATGCCGGCATAACGAGGACAAGCCTCGCTGTTTACGATGGTCACGTTGATGTCCAAGTCGTGGTTGTCCACCTTGAAAGCATCCACACTCGGTTTGTGCAAAGCGGTAGGAATACCACGCTGCACCAAGTAAGCATAAAGGTCGCGCGCCACACCATAGTGAGAGCATGCATCGGCACGGTTAGGGGTGATGTCCACCTCCAACACATAGTCGCTCTTGATATTATAATAATCCTTAGCAGATGTGCCAACCACAGCATCGTCAGGCAATACAATGATGCCTGAGTGGTCAGTGCCAATACCAATCTCGTCTTCAGCACAGATCATACCACAAGAATCAACACCTCTCAGTTTTGATTTCTTGATGGTAAAGCAGTCGTCGCCGTCATACAGTTTGGTACCTATGGTAGCTACCACCACTTTCTGTCCGGCAGCCACATTGGGGGCACCGCAGACAATCTGTACAGGTTCGCCACTGCCTAAGTTTACGTTGGTCACATGCATATGGTCAGAGTTGGGATGAGGCTCACAAGTCAGCACCTCGCCGATAACAAGCCCTTCCAGTCCGCCCTTGATAGCCTGAATTTCCTCAACGCCACCCACTTCAAGACCTATAGAAGTCAGTGCCTCAGCCAGTTCCAGCGGCTTTAAATCAAAATCCACAAACTCTTTTAGCCAATTATAAGAGATATTCATATTATTGAAATTTATTGTTTCCTCATAAAATCATGCAAAGTTAGCATATTTTTTCTGAAAGAGACACATAATTCACAAGAATTTGATTACTTTCGCAGAACAAAATTACTTTTACGAATGAAGACAATCATCTATCAAGTATTACCCCGCTTGTTTGGCAATACGAATGAACGTTGTGTGAGGAATGGCACCATCCGCCAGAACGGATGTGGTAAGTTAGCTTATTTTACACCTTTAGCATTAAAGAAAATCAAAGAGTTAGGCGCAACACATATTTGGTTTACCGGTCTTATCGAACACGCCACTCAAACCAATTACTCACGTTATGGCATCCAGCCCGACCACCCCGCAGTGGTAAAAGGTCTGGCAGGCTCTCCCTATGCTATCAAGGACTACTACGATGTCGATCCCGATTTGGCGATGGATGTGCCAGGACGTATGCTCGAGTTTGAATCGTTGGTGGAACGCACCCATCAGGCTGGTCTGAAGTTCATCATGGACTTTGTGCCCAACCATGTGGCTCGACAGTATCATAGTGACCAACTGCCCTCAGGTGTTCAGCAGTTGGGTGCGGCTGACAATACCGAGTGCGCTTTCAGTCCAACCAACAATTTCTATTACATCCCCCATACCGAGTTGCATGGACAGTTTGATATGCTGGGCGATGCATCGCTGCCCTACCACGAGTATCCTGCCAAAGCAACTGGTAACGATAAGTTTGATGCCTATCCAGGCAAGTACGATTGGTATGAAACGGTGAAGCTGAACTATGGCATCGACTACCAAGGTGGTTGGCAAAGATATTTCAACCCAGTGCCAGATACTTGGCATAAAATGCTGCATATCCTTTTGTTCTGGGGCAGCAAGAACATTGACGGTTTTCGCTGCGATATGGCCGAGATGGTGCCAGTAGAGTTCTGGCAGTGGGCGATACCCCAAGTAAAAGCCCAGTATCCCAACATCGAGTTTATTGCCGAAGTATATAACCCTGGTCAGTATCGAGACTATATCAATCGTGGCCATTTCGACTATTTATATGATAAGGTAGGCCTGTACGACACCCTCTTTGGAGTGATTCAAGGCACGAAGTCGGCCGCAGAAATCAGCGGATGCTGGCAGCAGGTGGGAGATATTCAAGACCACATGCTCAATTTCCTTGAGAACCACGATGAGCTGCGCATCGGATCTGAGTTCTTTGCCGGCGATCCACGTAAGGCCATCCCTGCCTTGGTGGTAGCTGCATGTATGAATACCAATCCGATGATGATTTATGCAGGCCAGGAGTTGGGGGAGGCTGGTATGGATGAAGAAGGGTTCAGTGGCCAAGACGGACGCACTACCATCTTCGACTACTGGAGTCCGAGCTCCCTGCGTCGCTGGTATAACAATGGAGCTTTCGATGGTAAGAAACTGAACCGAGATGAGAAAGCGCTGCTCAAGACCTACACACGTGTGCTGAACCTTTGCAACAGCGAGGCAGCCCTTCGTGAAGGACAGTTCTTCGACCTTACCTATGTCAATCTAAATGGTTGGCGCTATAACGAGCGACGTCAGTACTCGTTTGTTCGTAAAGCCGACAAACAATTGATTTTCATTGTTGTAAACTTCCATGAAGATCCTGTTGACATAGCCGTTAACCTGCCTAACCATCTATTTGATTATTTCCAGATACCAGAGATGGAAGGCATCAAGGCACTTGAGTTGCTCACCAACAAGAGCGAGATCATCAATTTCTCACCTCGCCATGCTACCGATTTGGTGGTACCTGGTTTTGGTGCCAAGCTGTTAAAGATAGAATTGTAAAATGTTGCTGCATTCGCTAAGTGAAACGAAAATACTACCCCTCTTTGTTATCCTGCTGATAGTTCCCCTATTGGCGCATGCGCAGGATATGGTTACCAGCGTGGCAAATGATGGTTTGGAGAGAACCGTCAGCTACAATGTGGCCAGCTTTACTGACATACGCGACAAGAAGTTGGAGGACGTAATGAGCAAGATGCCTGGTATCTCAGAAAACGAGGAGGGGGGAGGCTATACTTATAACGGACTTACTATCGAACGCATGTATATCGACGGCATGGATGTGCTGGAAGGCAACTATACCGCCATCTACAACATGAAGCCCGAGGATGTGGAACGGTTGGAGATTACCGAGAACCATGTATATATAAAGGTGATGCGAGGCAAGCAGTACAGCAATTCTGCTTCCATCAATGTAGTCTTGAATAAGAAAGATAACGATCAGTGGTTTGGCTCACTCAAAGGCGGACTCGGCCTGACTCCTTTGCTGGTCAATACCGACCTCACAGCCATTAGGATGGGCAACAAATGGCAAACCACCTTACTGTTTCAAACAGACAATACCGGTCTTTCTTTGGGCGGTGCAGTGAAAGGCTTCGGCGATGAAACGATGGATGGCGCCTGGGATCCCGATCCCTATTCCCTGAGTGGCATCAACTACAGCGTCAAGAGCTTCCTCGACCTTGCCCCAGAGCTGGCGCCTTTGTCGCTCGATAGGGTACGCTTCAATCGCAGTGGGGTATTGAACCTCGGCACTACAGTACACCTGAAGAACGATTATCAGCTGAATTTCCAGTTGCTCTATCATACCGACCGCCTAACGGCCTTCAACAGCACTGAGACCACCTATTATATGGCTGGCGGTGAGACCATCGATTATTACTCAACCGAGCGGGCTAAGAATCACCAGAACGACATACAGGCAGAAATCACCTTATTGTCTAATACCGATAAGCATTTCCTGCGCAACGACCTGAGCTTTTCCACCCAGTGGTATGACACCCATACTGAGGTAACAGGCTCAACACCCAACATCATGACAGGCAAAAACAATCCGTTGCTGGTAAAAAACAACTTCCAATATAAGCTGCCGTTAGGTGATAATGTACTGACACTCAGTGCCAATGCCGGACTCTATTCTCGTCCGCAATCCCTTAACGTTGTAAAAGAAAGAGAGGGTGTCTTACGTCAGGAGATTTCTTCCTATTCTGCTTATGGTGAGTTCAAGACGATGTTAGACAGGCGCATCAGCGACCACCTTACTTTCTCGCTCGATGCCGGACTAACTGGCAATATCCGTCATTTGAAAGCAGAGATGAAGGAGCTGGCCGATTACGAATTGCCCAATTCAGAGTCACGATTCAATGCGTTCACTGCTTTCGGCGGTGCCTCGCTGACCTATATTTCCGACCATTTGCAGGCCACTCTCGGATTGCCCATCGACTATGCTCATTTCTCCTTGAAAGACCAGATGAACCAGCGTGAGACGACCAGCAAGTCAAAGTTCTACTTCTCTCCTGAGCTGTCGCTTACCTATATTCCTTTCGAGTTTTTGTCACTCAACCTCGAAGGAGCCCTTTATGATAATGAGCACCCGCGTTATAATATCTACAAAGGTTTGGTGTTCAGTGATTTCCGTACCGCCAACGAAGGTTATTCCGCCTTCAATGGCAGTAGGAGTATCAACACTCAGCTCACTGCCAGTTTCAGTTGGCCTAAAAGTTCTTTATTCGTGAACGTGCATCTCGGCTATTGGGATTTGAAAGAGTACTTCGGCGAGGTGATGGAGCTCAATTCGAAGTATATGATCAATAAATATATTGACGATATAGGAGTGGAGCAAACGTATGATGCCAGCATCGACATCAGCAAGGGTATCGAGTCGTTTAAGGGTATGGTGGGCATCAAGGTATCTACTACCTTGATAGATACCGACATTGAGCGCAACGAGATAACCTTGCCCTTCACAAACCATCTGCTCGCCGTTGCTCCCTACATCAATGGTCGTCTTAATTCATGGTGGAATATTGTGTATAAGTTGCAGTATATGCGTCATAATACGAAGATGGACGACGGGTCGCTCAATTATTCTTATGACGGTTACGACCACTCGCTTGAAATGGTGTTCTCTCCTTGGCGTAAGTTCAACTTTAGTATCTTAGGCGAGCATTATCATACTGATTTTTCGGGTGATCTTACCAAAGACCTTGTGCTGTTCGACCTGAAGGCGGAGTACAACCTTACCGACAACCTTCAACTCATTCTTTCTGCCAAGAATATCCTCAATCATAAGAACTATAACCTTACTACTGAAGATACCGAATCATTGTCCAAGTCGTTCGTCTCCTACGATATCCGGCCTCGCAATGTTTTGCTCAGCTTGTATTACAAATTCTAAAGGGGAGGGGCTAAGCCCCATTCACCTTCTTGTTGGTTTATGAAGCCTGATGATAATTTTGATGAATAAAACTGGCATTCTTTTCTGCAGCGTATAGAAAATCGGAAAAGTTTTCCGTATAAAAGCGCAAACTGTTTGAGCGAAGCGAGTTTTTGAGGTTTAGGAAAACGTGAGCGATTTTTAGTGGAAGAAATGCAGCCAGTTTTATCATCAAAATGAGAAGAGGTGGGGGTGATTCCGACGAATTGGCTTCGCCCATCGCTGGCCCTTCCACGGGCCATCGTGATTCCGACGAATTGGCTTCGCCCATCGCTGGCCCTTCCACGGGCCATCGAACAAGTATAAGCAAAGGGAAACAATTGAAAGCTAGCTTTCTTGTTTCCCTTTGCTTATACTTGTGATTCCGCCGCGATTCGAACGCGGGACCCACAGCTTAGAAGGCTGTTGCTCTATCCAGCTGAGCTACGGAACCTCCGCCATAAAACCTCTATTGAGAAATTTCGGCTGCAAAGGTAATGTTTTTTATCCTAACTACAAACATTAATTCAATTTTTTTCTGCCTTGCAGTCATCGTAAAGAAATAATGCTTACCTTTACACCAAATAAACAATAATAATATGGTACTATGAAAAACAAATTCTTCTCAACCATCATGATTGCCCTGTTTGGCATGATGATGACGGTGGCTTATCTGCCAAATGTTTCTGCACAAAACAACTTCGATATCAACGACCTCAAGACATGGGCCAACTATGAACGCTATGCCGAGGCCAATCAGTCAGTGAGCAACCCTGTTGCTGTGTTCATGGGCAACTCCATTACCGACAACTGGGCCCGTATGCACGAGGCATTCTTTACCGAGAACAACTTCGTGGGTCGAGGCATCAGCGGACAAGTGACAGCACAAATGCTGGCACGTTTTCGCGCCGACGTACTGAACCTGCATCCCAAAGTGGTGGTGATTATGGCTGGAACCAACGACGTGGCCCGCAACCAAAGATATATGCCAGTAGAGCATGTGGCAGGCAATATCATCTCTATGGTCGAACTGGCTATCGCTCACGGCATCAAGCCCATCATCCTGAGCATCCTGCCTGCAAATAAATATGCTTGGAGACCAGAGATAACCGACTCAACCCAGCAGATCCTGCAGATCAATGCTTTGCTGGAGAGCTATGCTAAACTGAACGGCATCAGCTACATCGACCTCTTCAACTTGATGAAGGACGAGAACCAGGGCTTGCCAAAGAAGTATTCTCCTGATGGCGTACATCCCAACCTCGATGGTTATGCCATTATAGAGCCAATTGTAAAGGCAGAGATTTTAAAACTGACAAAATAACCGTATGAAATTAAACAAAGTACATCATGTAGCTGTGCTCTGCTCCGACTACCCACGTAGTCTGGCGTTCTACACCCAAGTGCTGGGGTTAGAGGTGTTGGGCGAGCATTACAGGGCTGAGCGCGATTCCTACAAGACCGACCTTGCCCTGCATGGAGAGTTTGTCATCGAGCTGTTCTCGTTTCACAATCCTCCGAAACGGCTCAGTCATCCGGAAGCAGCTGGTTTGCGCCACTTGGCATTTGAGGTGGATGACATTGATGTGAACCTGGCTGAGTTAGATCGGCTGCATGTAGAGCATGAGGCGCCGCGTGTAGATCCATTTACAGGCAAGCGCTTCGTCTTCTTTGCTGATCCTGATGGACTGCCGATAGAGTTTTACGAACGATAAAAGAATAAAGCCCTGAACTCCTTTTCGTTGTTCAGGGCTTTATCTATCAACCAATACTCTTTTGCGTGGTGTCACCAGGAATCGAACCGGGGACACAAGGATTTTCAGTCCTTTGCTCTACCAACTGAGCTATGACACCATCATGTTTTTGTCATCCTTTTCAGATAACGGGTGCAAAGGTATGACATTTTTCCGAATCTGCAAAATATTCTTCAGAAAAAAATCAATTTTCTACGATTTCAGTGGATTCCATCCCTGCGCCTTCAACTCAAACTCCTGTCCGTCGCGCGTAATCAAGGCACATCCCAACTCAGGCTTAGTGATATGTCCAATCATACGTATGTCACTGATATCCTGAATTTTTTCATGACAAGACAAAGGCACTGTGAACAGCAGTTCATAGTCCTCGCCACCATTCAGCGCACACGTTGTCAGGTTCATGTTAAATTCCTCCGCCATTGCTGCCGTCTGGTAGTCAATCGGCAGATGTTCCTCATAAATCCTGCAACCCTTGTTGCTCTGCTTGCAGATGTGCATCAGCTCCGACGACAAACCGTCAGAAATATCCATCATGGCAGTAGGTTGGATACCTGCCTCCGCCAGTTTTTCAATAATATCCTTGCGTGCCTCAGGCTTCAGCTGACGCTCCAGAATATATTCCTTGCCAGCAAAGTCAGGTTGCACATCCTTGTCAGAACCGTTCAGCACCGCTTTCTCACGTTCCAACAACTGCAAGCCCATATAGGCAGCACCCAAGTTGCCACTCACACAAATCAAGTCAGTCTCCTGAGCGCCGTTGCGATAAACCACTTTATCTTTCTCAGCCTCACCTATACAAGTGATGCTGATGGTCAGCCCTGTAAGTGACGACGTAGTGTCGCCACCTACGATATCAACGCCATAATCCTCACACGCCAGACGGATGCCTGCATACAGCATTTCCATATCCTCCACGGAGAATCGCTTAGAAATGCCTAATGACACAGTAATCTGCCTTGGCGTACCGTTCATAGCGTAGATGTCGCTGAAATTCACCACTGCAGCCTTGTAACCAAGATGCTTCAAAGGAGTATATACCAAGTCGAAGTGCACACCCTCCAACAACAAATCGGTGGTCACCAACACCTGCTTGTCGGCAGGATAGGAGAGTACCGCAGCATCATCGCCGATGCCTTTCTGGGTGGAAGCATGCAAAGGTTGGATGCCTTTGGTCAGATAGTCAATCAGACCAAACTCTCCCAATGTTGCTATTTCTGTTCTCATAATATAAGTTTTATGAGCGGTTAATCATTTCACGCATCAAGGCACACATCTGCGGCTCTACCATCGCAGCAGCTTTCTGTACCTCCTCATGACTTGCCTCGACAGCATCCTCGCCCACACCCATATCGGTGATGGCAGAGATGCCGAAAATCTTCAGACCGCAATGTACTGCCACAATCACCTCTGGCACTGTTGACATGCCCACAGCATCGGCTCCCCAAATCCGGAACATCTTATATTCTGCCGGTGTCTCAAATGTAGGCCCTTGTGTAGCCAGATATACACCATGTTGCAGCTTGATACCTAACTCTTCGGCTATGGTATCGGCTTTGCGGATAAGTTCTTTGTCATACACCTCCTTCATGCCAGGGAATCGAGGACCATAAGGCATGTTAGGACCCCACAGCGGGTTGCCGCACATAAAGTTGATATGGTCAGTCAGGATCATCAGGTCGCCCACCTTGAAATGAGGGTTACATCCACCGCTGGCATTAGATACGAACAGCGTTTTCACACCCAGTTCACGGAACACCCTGATAGGGAAAGTCACCTGCTGCAGCGAGTATCCCTCGTAGAAATGGAATCTTCCCTGCATGGCAATCACCTCTTTTTCGCCCAGCTTGCCAATAATCAGTTTGCCCTTGTGTCCTTCTACAGTCGATACTGGGAAGTTAGGGATATCATGATACATAATTTCCTTCTTGTCAGTAATCTCCTGAGCCAGACCGCCTAAGCCAGTACCCAGGATAATGGCAGTTTCCGGACAATGTTTAATTTTCCCTCTCAGGAACTCAGCTGTTTGTTGGATTTTCCTTAGCATAACATTGATGATTTAGTTATTATAGCAGCGAAATTACAACTTTATTTTCTTTCTCCCAACTTTTTTCTTCTTTTTGCAAGGCTTGCAAAGCCAAAATATTTGGAGCCATTTTGCACGAAAGCTATTTTTGCTAAAAAAAGAAGGAGTATGAAAATCTAGTGCCTTATCGTTGTGGTTTAAGATTTTAATATATTAGCTTCTTAAATATGGTTCTATTATTCATCTAACAAACAAACCCCGCTAATTAGCGGGGATGTTTTCTTTTACATGTAGATAGGACCATGTCCCATGCACGAGGTAGTGTTGATAGCAGTCAATGCTGCTATAAGTAAAGTTAAAAACAGAGTGAAACACAGCTTTAAGACAATAATTTTTACTACCTTTACCGCGCACCCGAAGACCGCATCAAGATTTGGTAAAAAAACAAAATGTAGTTTTGAGATTTACTATTCTAATCGTGACGTCTGAGAGAAAACACGTTTTTTTTCTCCACTAATTATGAGATTAAATTAGAGATTCATTATATTTGCAGTGCAAATCCATTGTGATATCCTTGCGATGGATGTTTTAAAGTATTGTTCTGTAATAGATAGTTCAAATAAGAATATATGAAAAAGATCATTATTGTATTATTGTTGGTGTTGCCCTTTGTCGGAAATTTGGCACAAAACACAGGAGGTAAGGTCAATAGCCTGTCATCCCTGGAAGTAGAAGGAATTGATTATAATACTTATAACACTGCATTGGTGCAGCAAGCCGAATCAGGAGATGCCTATGCACAGAACAGATTAGGCGTTTGTTTTGCTGATGGAGTAGGTGTCACCCAAGATTATGCCAAAGCAGTAGAGTGGTTCACCAAGTCAGCAGAACAAGGATATCCAGCAGCACAGAACAATTTGGGAAAACTTAGTTATTATGGCATTGGTGTCACCCAAGATTATGCCAAAGCAGTAGAGTGGTTCACCAAGTCAGCAGAACAAGGAAATCCAGAAGGACAGTATCTATTAGGCATTTGTTTTTATCAAGGAATTGTGGTTTCCCAAGATTATGCCAAAGCAGTAGAGTGGTTCACCAAGTCAGCAGAACAAGGAAATCCAGATGGACAGTTCTATTTGGGCAATAGTTTTTATCTGGGAACAGGAGTCACCCAAGATTATGCTAAAGCAGTAGAGTGGCTCACCAAGGCAGCAGATCAAGGTCATCTAGTGGCACTGAACAATTTGGGCGCTTGCTATGAATCAGGCTATGGTGTCCCCCAAGATTTAGCTAAAGCTTTCGAGTTATACACCAAGTCAGCTAATTTAGGCTTTCCATTGGCACAGAACAATTTGGGCGTTTGCTACCAATCAGGTAAAGGCGTCTCCCAAGATTTTTCTAAAGCTTTCGAGTGGTACACCCAGTCAGCCAATCAAGGAAATCCAGAAGCACAAAATAATCTTGGTTTATGTTACGTGCTAGGAGTAGGCGTCACCCGAGATTATGCTAAAGCAGTAGAGTGGTTCACCAAAGCAGCAGAACAAGGAAATCCAGAAGCACAAAATAATCTCGCTTTATGTTATGACAGAGGAGATGGTGTATCCAAAAATCCTTCCAAAGCAGTAGAGTGGCTCACAAAGTCAGCCAATCAAGGCCATCCAGGTGCACTATATACACTTGCCATGTGTTATGAGAATGGTTATGTCGTATACCGAAATCATGAAAAAGCCAAGGAGTTGATAGAAAAAGCAGCCAATCTGGGAAATAAACAAGCAAAAGAAGCACTTAAGAATTTTGAATAATCAATTTCTTTTTTTTATATTTGCAATCAGAATAACTAAACAAACATATATCATGAAAGCAGAGAACAAAGACAAACGCATGTTGCAGGTAGAGCTTGACAACAGCGTAAAGAAGCTTTCAATCACAGGCTTAGATGCTGATGAAAAAGTAATTTTGAAGCAAGAGCTCTATGAAGATGAACTAGACCAGATTGCTGGTGGTAAACTTGTTTTCAGTTTTTGTAAAACACTTTGTCCTAAAAAGAAATAAGAATTATCGCCAAACAACCCGAAAGTTGTACACATTTTTTTTAGTTAATAAGATATAGTCAGATACAACTGGCGTTGTTATGAAAGAAAAGAATAGGGGGCTGCCTGCAAAGGCGGCCTCCTATGATAATAAGACACTATGAAGATATTCAAAGGAGAGTTCAAGGAAACATTCGAGTTGCAGTTTGCCCCATCATCAACGGCATCTGCCCCAATTCACCCATCCAGCAAGACCTGTTTGACATCAACAGCCAGCAATACAACAAGCTCCATCGTCTGGATGAGGTAGTTGATAAAATCAATAAAGTCAATGGATCAGAAACCGTCGTGCTGGGCAGTCAGCAATATACCAACAAAGGCGGGAAAGGCAAGGCCAATGTGTTTGCCGACGCCATCAAACACGACTTCAAGAGTGAAAATCCCACCACACGTTGGAGTGACATCATCAAGTTGAAATAAAAAGTGCAAGAAGATATCCATACCCCATAGGAAGTTATTGCACAAATATCAAACAAATGTTTTGCTGATTTCGAAAAAGGTACATATATTTGCAGTGATAAAAACATTAAAAAATATAGCCATGGAAGAAGAAAAGAAGAAAGTCTCTATCACAGGTAAGGACTGTGATGAGAAGGTAGTAAAGAAGCAGGAAATCAGCGAAGATGACCTTAATGCAGTAGCAGGAGGAGATGAAAATTATTGTAGTGGTCATTGTGTAGTTGTAAAACACCGTCTTCAATTTAGCTGTAATCCATATCACAAGTAAGTTTTAAAGCCCCCGCTTAATTGCGAGGGCTTTCTTTTTAGATATTCAGAGGTCCATACCCCATGCACGAAGTGGTGCTGATAGCAGTCAGTGCTGCTGTAAGAACCGATATTGCCAATTGAATAACGGATTTCCAAAATTCCTTGTTCTTCATAATACTTTAGTTTAGGTCTAGGTTAATACTTTGCTTTTACCCCTCTGGCTCTCCGAGCCACCTCCCCTTTGCAGGGGGAGGAGCTTTAGGGAGCTGCTCCCCTGATTTATTAGGGGAGCTGTCCGAAGGACTGAGGGGTGCTTAGAACTGTCCCCTTGGCTGCTCCCTTTACATGGGGTGGAGCTTTAGGGAGCTGCTCCCCTTTTCTTATACTGCTGGCAGTAGCGAAAGCTTCAACCCCAAAGCCCTAGTTATCAATACGAACGTAGATAGCTGCATATCTGTTTTGCCTTGCTCCAAAGCAGAGATATATTCACGTTTCTTGCCAATTCGGTCACCTAACTCCTGTTGTGTCATCTTCTGACGTTTACGCTCATCTCGTAGGATTTCAGCTATATACCAAGCCTCGGCTCTAGCTTCAAATTCATTGCGAGAAGTTGAGCCAACGGCTCCGTATTTTTCATCGAAATGCTCTGATGCTGTAGTCAGTTTAGCCAACTTGTTATCGTCTAATTTAACCATATTATAAAAAAGAATCCAAACTATCATAGTATTCTTGGTACTCTTTAGAGTAGAATACTTCCCTGATTTCTGGTTTCATGCTGCAAATGTAATAAATTTCTTCCGAATATTCGGCATTGTTTGTAATAAATTTCTTCCAAAAATAATAAAAAGTTGGTTTTATGGATTGCCAGAATCCAACTTATCGCAGAAATGCGTTCGATGGGGGATGGGGGCTTAAAATGATCTTTCATATTGCTACAAATGAATATTGTTAGTAATCGGCAGCGAAGATACAACATTTCCTTATAATGCCAAAGGAATAATCATTTTCTTTTTTTATATTTGCAGTCAGAATAACTAAAACAACCAATATCATGAAAGAAGAGAATAAAGACAAACGTGTGTTGCAGGTAGAACTTGATGACAACGTGAAGAAAGTAGATATCACTGGCAAGGATGCTGATGATAAGGTGGTTATGAGGCAGGAACTGAATGAGGATGACCTGGATCAGGTTGCTGGTGGGGTTCTATATTGTGGTGTTGTCGGAGATAGATGTCCCTTGCATCCTTGATAGTCGAATACTTACTTCAAGGGGCAATGACTGACCGTATTGATGACCGAGAAATCTTTATGAAGGGCATCGACTATTCTTATTACTACGAGCAGGAGGACGGTATTAATGATTAAAACATTATATTATGAAAGAGGTAAATAATGACAAGCGTGTGTTGCAAGTTGAGCTTGACAACAACGTGAAGAAGGTTGCTATCACTGGCAAGGATGCTGATGATAAAGTGGTTATGAGACAGGAACTCAATGAAGATGAGCTTGACAATGTAGCAGGGGGCGTCAGACCTAAATGGGAAGAAGTTTGTTTATATGACTAATAAATCTGGAAAAATCTTGTAATACTATGGCAACCAATGAAAAACGTGTTCTGTCTTTCGAGATAGACAATGATGTAAAGAAGGTTACCGTAACTGGTGAGGACAAGGACCAGCAAGTGGTGATGCGTCAGGAGCTTTCTGGCGATGAGTTGGATAGTGTAGTGGGCGGAATGATCTCTCCACGTCCCATAGGCCTATCCTGGACAGACGTTTCTGGAGGAACATCTTTTATAGATCCTACTACGGGAGATATCAGTAGTTTAGATGCTCCTTCTACAAAATTAGAATATGGTGAACGTGGCTAAATCAACGATTTAGGTAGTTGATGATGCTTTGATTAAAAGCCGTTTGCCGCTGGTGCAGGAACTGCACCTGGATGGGCAAAGCATAGAGGTGCTGCTGGATGGCAGGAGCCAGCTGAGAGGCAAGGCTCTGCAGTCGGGCAGCATCTTTTTGTGTGGTGATGATGAGTTTCTTCTCTGGTAGTTGGGCAAAGGTTTGCTGTATCTGCTGGAGTTCTTTAGCGGTGAAATCATGATGGTCGGCATAGCTCATGTGCTCTACGTGGGGCGTAAGGCTATGCAGATAGTCAATCATTGATTCCGGATGGGCGATGCCAGTGATGGCTAACAGGGTGTAGGTGGCATCAATGTCCTGTGGCCAGGGGGCAGCATCAAATATGGCCAGTGGTTTGGCATAGGCGATGGTGGAGAAATAGGGTTGCTGATGGGGCAGAAGGTGCAACTCTGCCTGGATGTCGTTGGCCTCGGCTTCTGACAAGTTGGTCGGGCATTTGGTGACTATCACTATGTGGGCTCTACGGGCTCCGTTCTTGCTCTCACGAAGTCTGCCTGCCGGCAGGAGCATATCTCTGGTGTAGAGGCGTCGGTAGTCGGTGAGCAGAATGTTGAGTCCTGCTTTCACTGACCGATGCTGAAAGGCATCATCGAGGAGGATGACGTCTGTCTTGGGTTGCTCTTGCATGAGTTGCTCGATGCCATGACAACGGTCTTCATCTACAGCTACAGTGATGCCGGGGTGGTTATGCAGGAGTTGCCAAGGCTCGTCACCAATATCCTGAACGGTGCTTTGTGGTGTGGCTTTGAGGTAGCCCTTGGTGTGGCGCTTGTATCCACGACTGAGGGTCGCCACATGCAGTCCTTGTGCTTGTAAAAGGTTAATGAGGTATTCTGTGTGTGGGGTTTTGCCTGTTCCGCCTACAGCGAGGTTGCCTACGCAGATAACAGGCAGGGGGTAGCTCTTGGAACTCAGCCATTGCTTGTTGTACAGTGCGTTACGAAGCTTGGTGCCTATATCGAAGACTAACGACATAGGCACCAGGCTGTTGTAAATCTTTATGTTGTTTCTTGTTACCATAATAATTACATACCCCTCTGCCTTTTAGGCACCTCCCCTAACTAAGGGGAGGAGTTTAAAGTGAAGCTCTCCAATTACATACCCCTCTGCCTTTTAGGCACCTCCCCTAACTAAGGGGAGGAGTTTAAAGTGAAGCTCTTCCCCGTAAGAACTTGATGGTTCCTTAAAGCTCTCCCCCGTATCTAGGGGGAGTACCCGTAGGGGGTGGGGGTATTTATTTAATTACAATGTTATATGGCATACGTGCCTGCAGACGATCTTGCTTGTCGAGCTGACTGATGCTGTAAACATCGTTGAAAATCTTGGCTGCATCACCCTTGAGAAGGGGCTGCTGACGGATGGTGTTGTCTTTCACTGCGTCAGAGATCATGCTGAGGATGCCGCCTTCCTGTGCCGGATAGCTCTTGAGGGTATAGCTTTCAACGCCTGCTTTCTTAACGGCAATGTCGATGGCATCGTCCAAACCGCCCAAAACATCTACCAAACCGCGCTCGAGTGCCATTGAGCCTGTCCATACGCGGCCCTGACCGATGGCGTCGATCTGTGCCTGGGTCATGCCACGACCTTCGGCGCAACGGGTGGTAAAGAGGTCGTATCCTTGTTCTACCATTTTCTGCACCAGTGCCTTCTCGTTGTCGGTCATCGGACGATAGGTGTTGCCCATATCTGCCAGGGTGTTGGTCTTCTCAACATCAAAGTTGACGCCAATCTTCTTGGTAACTGCCTGGAAGTTGGGCACCATACCGAAGATGCCGATAGAACCTGTGAGGGTGGTGGGTTCGGCTACGATGGTGTCGGCGTTGCAGCTGATGTAATAGCCACCGGATGCGGCATAGTCGCCCATAGACACGATGACGGGCTTCTTCTCCTTGAGCTGACTGATGGCATACCATATCTGCTCAGAACCGTAGGCACTGCCACCAGGGGAGTTGACACGAAAGACAACTGCCTTCACATCGTCGTCGTCCTTCAGCTTGCGGAGGTCCTTGATGACTTTCTCTGAGTTGATGCCTTCGTCGCTTCCCATAGAGAAATAGGATGTGCCGTCGATTTCACCTACGGCATAATATACGGCCACGATATTGCCGCTCCTGTCTTTTGGGGTGTTGCGCTTCACGCCTCGCATGTCGCTAACTGTGTAGGCGCTTACTTTCTTGTCTTCGTCCAAGCCCATATAGCGATTGAGGTATGCTCGCATATCGTTCTTGTAGATCAGTGAATCTACCAAACCGGCAGCAATCAGTTCCTGACCGGTCTTGAACATGGCGCCGTCTTCGGCTATCTGGTTGAGGGCTTCCTTGGTGAGGTGGCGAGAATCGGCTACCTCGTCGGAGAACTTCTGCCAGATGGAGCCGATGTAGGCTGCAATCTGCTCACGGTTGGCATCGCTCATCTCAGAAAGCATATATGGCTCAACGGCACTTTTGAAGGTGCCTACCTTGAAAATCTGCATCTCGATGCCGAGCTTGTCCATCAGGTCTTTGTAGAACATGTTCATGCCTGCCAAACCGTGCCAGTCGAGGGAGCCCTTGGGGTTAATCAACACCTTGTCGGCTGTGCTGGCCAAGTAGTATTGCAGCTGCTCGTAGTTGTCGGCATAGGAGATGATGAACTTGCCTGATTCCTTGAAATCCACCAGGGCATCGCGGATGGCTTCAACTGTGGCGGGCTGTGCTTCTAATGAGCCTGCCAGCAGGTAGATGCCTTTGATATCTTCGTTTTCCTTGGCTTTCTTGATGGCTGAGAGGATATCGTCCAAGCCCATTGATTCTTCACTTCCCATGGGGTTCAGCTGACTCAGGAAGGCGAGTGGGGAACTCTCTGGGGCACGCTCGGTTATGGTGCCGTTCATCTCAAGCATCAGTACTGAATTGTCTTCGATGTTAACATCTTTGTCGGAAGATGAGGCGAGTCCGAAGATGGTGAGCACGCCCAAGAACATGATGACCACTCCGGCTACGATGATGCCTACAACGGTGGCCAAAACATACTTAAAGAAGTCTTTCATTGCTTTATTTGATTATAATTTTCTGTTTTCGTTGTTATTTATCGGAGCAAAGGTAATAATTGTTGAATAAAACAAAGAAAAAAACAGGAAAAAGTTGCTTTAGACCCCTCCGTCCCTTTAGGACACCTCCCCTTGGTAAGGGGAGGAGTAAAACAATTTGCACCTCTGTTTATGGGAGGGGTAATATGAAGTTGCACCCCTTGGCTACTCCCCTGTTTATGGGAGGAGTAAATAAAAGCTGCTCCTCTGTTTAGGGGAGCTGTCGCAAAGCGACTGAGGGGTATTAGAGCAGCTCCTGCAATCCTGCGACTATACGTTTAAGTCCCTCTTCAAGTCGCTGGCGAGGACAAGCCAGGTTGATACGGATAAAGCGATTGTCGCCATACATGCTTCCATCATTGACCAACACCTGATGATGCTTAAGGAGGTAGTCTTCGAAAGAAGGAAGTGGGGCGTCAAGACCACAATGAGAGAGGGAAGCACCGTCAGCTCGCTTGTCCAACACCACCGAACAATCTACCCAGGCGAGGTAGGTTCCCTCGAGTTTGGTGATAGGGAACTGGGGGATTTTTTTAGCAAAGTATTGCTTTAGGTAATTATAGTTATCAAGCAGGTATTCATTGAGTTGTCGTAACCATTCTGCGCCTTCGTCAGTATAGGCAGCTTGCAGGGCAATCACCCCAAATGGGTTGACATCACATACCTCGTTGATGTTGATGGCACGATCAATCTTTTGGCGATAATCGGGGTTGTCGCTGATGATGTTGGCGATTTGCAGACCAGCTGTGTTGAACGCTTTGGAGGGGGCGTTGCAGGTAATGGAGTGGTGTTGAAGTTCCTCGTTGATGGAGGCGAAGGGCACATACTGGTGACCTGGGAAGACGAACTCGCAATGTATCTCATCACTGACGACTATGACATTGTGCTTGATGCATATTTCGCCCAGGCGTTGTAGCTCTTGGCGTGTCCACACCCTGCCAGCTGGGTTGTGGGGGTTGCACAGCAGCAACAGCTTCGCCTTGGGGTCAGCTGCCTTGCGCTCCAGGTCGTCAAAGTCCATCTCGTAGGTCTGGTCTTTGTATATCAGCTTGTTTTCCACTATCTTGCATTCATTGTTGCGGATAGAGGAGAAGAAACAGTTATAGACGGGTGTCTGCACGATTACTTGGTCGCCTGGCTGTGTGAAGGCCTTGATGATGACCGACAGGGCTGGCACTACGCCTGAGGTGTAGAGTATCCACTCTTTTTGGAGGCTGGTCCACCCATGACGCTGCTTGAACCAGTTGACTACAGCATCGTAATAGCTGTCAGGCACTTTGGTGTAGCCAAAGATGCCGTGCTCCACTCGTTTGTGCAGGGCCTCAATGATAAATGGGGCTGTCTGGAAGTCCATATCGGCTACCCACATAGGGATGACGCCTTCTGGGCAGGAGTCCCATTTATAGCTGTTGGTACCTCGACGGTCAACCAATTTATCAAAGTTATAATTCATGTTTTTCTTTTTTCTTTTCGGCTTTTTTTTCGCTGAATATATGGGTCGCTCCTCACGGCAGGCCTATTGGTTGCACCCTATTCTGTCACGACTCGGCATAGCCTAAGCAAGCTTAGTTCTGCCCTCGCTGCTCCAGAAAGTCATCCGCTCTCCCATATATTCAGCTTATTATAATTTATCCCCTGGTTAGAATCTGGCAGTCGGCTGGAGCCTTGATGTTCTCGTCAATGATAATCTCACCATAGCTGTCGGCAACAATACGGCCACTCATAGGGTTCTTCACACTCTTGATATGCCCCTTGATGTCGGCCTGAACAGTAGAATACTCGAAGGCACGATCGCACTCAGCGTCGAAGGTACAGTTCTCGAGCACAAGGTCTTGCGCATAGCAGAGCGGTTGCTCACCAGCGATGTGGCAATTCACCAAACGCAGGTTCTTTGAGTGCCAACCCAGGTATTCCCCATCGAGGTAGGAGTCGTAGATAGTAACGTTCTCCACCTCCCAGAAGGAGTCTTTGGTGACGATGTGCGCATTGTGTACTTCGATGTTCTTGCAATACTGGAACACATACTTGCTATCGCTATCCAAACCATTGACCTTGATATTGTTGCAGTGCATAAAAGGGTAGGTGCCCTCGTGCAGGGTAACGTTGTTCAGTACCAAGCCGTCGATGCCCCAGAAGGTCTCGTCGGCATCGTTGATGGTGACATTGTTCAACTCCAGATTTTTCATCTCTCGGAAGAATTTCGGTCCGTTAATGACACAATCCGTCATCTTCATGTCGTCGGAATACCAGATGGCTGAGCGTGAGCCAGGGGCGAAGTAGCAGTTGATAATTTCTGAACCTTTTACGTGCCACAATGGGTATTTTCCCTCGAAATAGCAGTTTCTGCATATGATGTTGCTACATTCCTTGATGCCCGACTCGCCAAAGGTAATCTTTACATGATCGAGAATCGTGTCATGCGTCTCAAACAGAGGGCGTTCGCCTCCAAAAACTTTGTTCTTAATTTCTTTCATATATTTCATTATTCATTATCCATTATCCATTTTTAATTACTTTCATCCAATTACCCCAGCGAAGCCTGCAAAGGAAGATAAATCCTCGGAAGCAGAGTTCTGCACACATGGCAATCCAAACGCCCTTCAGTCCTAAGGTGGTAGCAAGAACAGCCGACACAGGGATACGTACTGCCCACATGCTCATCAGGTTCATGCCACTTGGTATCAGGGTATCGGAAGCACCCACAAACACACCGTAGCATACGATGGCTGCTGCAAACATAGGCTCGGCAAAGGCTTCGATGCGCAAAGCCATCACACCCAGTTGCCGTACTTCTTCCACTGGTGTCATCATGCTCAAGACGAATGGTGAACCTGCATACATCACAGCACCCATAAATGCCATAACGCACATGCCCAAACCAACCGTCATATAAGCAAATTTACGCGTCAGGTCCTTGCGTCCGGCACCCAAACTTTGTCCTACGAGGGTAGTAGCAGCATCGGCTATACCATAGCCTGGCATATAGCACAGGCTTTCTACCACGATGCCGAAGGAGTGGGCAGCTATGGCGAAGGTGCCAAGAGGCGCTACGATGATGGTGGTAGCGATATAGGCACTACTCATCATCATCTGTTGGATGCCCATAGGACCACCGATGTGCAATGCTTTCTTAATGTAGTCCCACTTGGGTTTGAAACTGCCTTTGTCGATGGTGAGTCTCAAATCTCTGGAGCGGAAGCACAAGAAATACATCAGCAGGCAGGCCACCACACATTCGGCGCTTACGGTGCCTATGGCAGCTCCTACAACCGACAAGCCTGCGCCTGGGATATACAAGTCCATTCCTAAAAATTCTACCGTACGAGATGGGAATATCAGGAAGAAATTGAATATCACGTCTAAGGTCATCATCACCACACTCATCAGACTGGGTATTATCATATTACCACTGCTTCGCAACATACCGGAACCCAGCATGCTGGTCTGGAAGATAGGGATGCCCAACGAGAAAATGGCAAAATAGATGGATGCTGTGGCATTGATTTCATCGTTGCCCCCCAACCAGATAGGCAACCAAGGACTGATGATGAAACCTATCAAGCCCATCATACAACCGAAGCTGATGACACTTGCCAATGCCTGACGAAGTACGGAACGAGCCCCCTTATCGTCGTTGGCACCCAAAAGATGCGCCACCTGCACATAGAAACCTGCTGCTGCACAATGGCATACACTACCCATCAACCAAGTGGTGGTTTCTATCAGTCCGATAGAGGCAGACGCATGGGCTCCCTGACTACCCACCATTGAGGCGTCGATATATTGCATCATGGTGGTGGTGAGCTGGGCGAGGATGGCAGGGGTAGAAAGCTGCAACACCAACCGAAGTTGTTGTGCCTTCGTCATTGGCTTACCCTGACGGATAAGCAGCAACAAGTCGTCTTTGCTTTCTTTTATCTTTGCTGACATTTTCGGGTTGCAAAATTACTGTTTTATAGCTTATTGTACAATAGTCATTGCGTCATCACGAAAAAACGCTACCTAAAGAGGAAAAGATCATCGCTTATTTTCCCTCTGTCTTACGGCTTCGTATAATAGGATAGCGGCACTTACGCTGACATTCAGCGAGTCTAACTGCCCCAGCATGGGGATGCGGATATGAGCATCGGCAGCTTGGCGCCAAATGTCGGTGAGACCAGTAGATTCTGTTCCCATGATGATGGCAGTGCCGCAGGTCATATCGGTATCGTAATACAACTTGGAATCTTGCAGCTGAGCAGTCAAAATCTTGATGTTGTTAAACTTTAAGAAACTGATGCAATCGTCTGAAGAACAGGCTACACATGGTACACTAAATATAGCGCCGATAGAACTGCGAATCAAGTTGGGATTGTAGAGGTCGGTCAGTGGGTCGCATACGATGACGGCATCGGCACCAGCGGCGTCGGCACTACGTAAGATGGCACCTAAGTTGCCAGGTTTCTCCACACTTTCCAGCACCATCAGCAGGGGATGCTTCTTCAGCTGCAGGTCTGCCAGTCGGAGTTGTCTGACTTGCACAATGGCGATGACCCCTTCTGTGGTACCCCTGTAGGCCATCTTCTCGTACACTTCAGGAGAAACCTCGTAAACTGCGACGTTGTCGGAGAACTGAGGCAGGCGATTGTCGCCAAACAGTTCAGGGCAGAAGAAAATGCTGTTGATGGTATAGCCTGCTTCCAGGCAATGTTGCAGCTCCCTGATTCCTTCCACCACAAAAACGCCCTGTTTGCGACGTTCTGCAGACTTCTGCTGGAGTGCCACCACCTGTTTTACCCTTGCGTTTTGCAAACTTACTATCTTGTTTTCTGCCATATTTGTTATTTTAGTTGCAAAGATAGTGTTTTTTTTGTTACCTTTGCCGTTAATAAATACTAATTGAA
>Ga0265298_10001999_pt1 | contig 29344 bp, 25 predicted proteins | sample AusTroGonzalo_MG_3_FD_193486 | JGI IMG/M metagenome (GOLD analysis project Ga0265298, IMG submission 193486) | Bovine rumen microbial communities from tropical cattle in Woodstock, Queensland, Australia - Gonzalo_01 | ecosystem: Host-associated > Mammals > Digestive system > Stomach > Rumen ...
CTTCGCACACTTAATTATATGATACAAATTATCTTCGGTAAGTGAGTGAATTGAGGATTTTAATGAAATTCGGCGGCACATCCGTCGGCGATGAGGAATGTATAGCCCGCGTTGTCTCAATAATAGAACAATACAGAAAAGAGGGCAATGAGATTGCGGTAGTAGTATCGGCAATGTCGGGAGTCACCGACCAGCTGCACGCGATAGCGGCGGAAGTGGAAAGCTCAAAGGATACACCCCCAATTGAGGCATTTATCACATCCATTCGCGCAAAACACGAGAGCGTGCTGAAAGCGGTCGCACCCGATGAGGCCGAGACCGTAATGGTCGAGATTGACAAGCGTCTCTCGAACCTGAGAAATATTCTTACGGCAATTCACAATCTGCGTGAGCTGACTCCGCGTTCAAAGGATTATATCATCTCGTTCGGAGAGAGGCTCTCGGCTCAGATCTTAAGCGCGGCGCTCCGTCAGGCAGGCATCAAATCCCAGCCGCTCAACGGCTGTCAGGCGGGAATAGTCACGAACGAGAGGCACGGCTGTGCGCAGGTGCTTCCCGAGAGCGAGCCGAAGATCAAATCGAGAGTCATTCCGCTCATGCACGACGGCATTCCCGTCGTTATGGGATATATGGGCTGCACTGGCGACGGAATCGTCACGACTCTCGGACGTTCGGGCTCGGATTACTCCGCGGCAATAGTCGGCGCGGGAATTGACGCGGACGAGATCTGGATCTGGACCGATGTTGACGGAATCATGACATCCGACCCGCGCATCATCAACGATGCAAGAGTCATACCCGAGATCTCATACCTCGAGGCAATGGAACTCTCCTACTTCGGCGCCGAAGTCCTGCACCCGAGGACAATCGAGCCTGCAATGCAGAAGGGCATCCCCGTGCGTGTCAAGAACACCTTCAACCCCTCGGCAAAGGGCAGCTGCGTGCTTGCACAGGCGCACAGGGATTCGCGCGTGGTTAAGGCAATCACCTTCATAGACAAGGTTTCGCTCGTAAACCTTGCCGGCGCACAGATGTTCGGAAGACCGGGCGTCGCAAGAGCAATCTTCACATCGCTTGCCGAGAGCGGTGTAAACGTCATGATGATCTCGCAGGGATCGTCCGAGGCAAATATATCGCTCATTGTCGACGACGACCACCTCAATGCCGCCGTTACCGCGATGAACAAGGTTCAGCTCGGCGGATATATCCGCGAGGTTACCTTCGACAAAGAGGTCTGCGTCGTTGCGGTCGTGGGCGTCGGTATGGCGGGCGCTCCCGGAATTGCGGGACGCATCTTCACGGCTCTCGGAAAGGCGGAGGTTAACGTCATGATGATCTCACAGGGATCGTCCGAGGCAAATGTCTCCTTTGTCGTCGCGCATGAGGACGGAAGGAAGGCACTTCGCGTCCTGCACGACGAATTCAGACTCTCGGAGGACCTTTCGGAATGAGCGGCTGCGGATGCGGATTGGGCGACGGCACGGGATGCGGCTGCGGAAGCGGGAACAGGAACAAAAAAACTGAAAAATCGGAAAAACCGGAAAAATCCGAGAACAATAACGGAAAACACACTTACCGCGATGCCGGTGTTGACATCGACCTTGAGGCCGACGGCGTAAAGGCTCTCGTGAATATGCTCACATTCCGCAGGAAAGGCAGTTTCGAGATGTGTAGCGACGTCGGACATTTCGCGGGTCTTGTGGAGTTCGGCGATTATGCCCTTGCACTTGCCGTCGACGGCGTGGGCACCAAGATGCTCGTCGCCGATATCATGAAAGACTGGTCCACGCTCGGTATCGACTGCATTGCCATGAACGTGAACGATCTCTATGTCATGAACATAGAGCCGATTGCCTTCGTCGATTACGTGGCGACCGAGGGTGTCGAGGTCGATAAGATGAGGCAGATAGGTATCGGTCTCAACGAGGGCGCAAGGCTATCGAATATGAACCTTGTCGGCGGCGAGACCGCGACTCTGAAGGGTATCGTAAACGGTCTGGATCTTGCGGGAACATGCCTCGGCATTCAGAAGAAAGACAAGATTATCACCGGCGCTTCCATCAGAAAGGGCGATCTCATCATAGGCGTCCCGTCGACGGGTATCCACTCGAACGGTCTTACACTTGCAAGGAAGATTGTCGAGGACTGCGCATCCTTCGATACAAAAATGCCGTGGGGCAAAACTCTCGGTCAGGAACTTCTGACGCCGACGAGGATATACTCCGAGGTCCTCAGGGTCACGGCGGAGTGCAATGTCCACGGAATGTGCCACATCACCGGCGGCGGCCTGAGAAACCTCACCAGACTCGGAAAGCACGGTTTCGATATCACGGATCCGATAACTCCGCAGCCGATATATCAGTGGCTTCAGACCGCCGGAAAGGTGGACGAGCACGAGATGTATCGCACATTCAATATGGGAATGGGCTATGTCTTCGTTGTCGCGCCCGAAGATGCCGATAAGGTGCTTAAGATTGTCCCCGATGCCAAGGTTGTAGGTTCAATCCGCGAAGAAGAGGGAATCTGGCTGAAGGGCAAAGAATTCCACTGAACATTCCGCGGAAAATTCCGCTGAATCAACCGAAAAATTCACTCACTACACTTTTTTAACGCTTTTTAAACGCTTTTTTAACTGTTTTATTCGCGGTTGGAAAAAAGATTAAAATCGGATTTTGAAATTTTGAATCCTATATTTTAAGATTTTTAGATTTTGGGATTTCTGATTTCCAGATTTTCAAATTTTCATAAATTCAGATAATCGAAGCCTTAATTATCTTTACTTCGGTCATAGGTCTGTCGCTGTAGTCGGTCTTAACCGCCGCAATCTTATCGACAACGTTCATGCCGTCGATGACCTCGCCGAATACGGGGTGCTTGTAGGGTGTGGAACGGTTATCCCAGTCCAGATAGGAGTTGTCTACAAGGTTGATGAAGAACTGACTGCCGCCGCTGTTGGGCTGTCCCGTGTTTGCCATCGAGATTGTTCCGCGCTGGTTCGAGTGTCCGGGCACGAATTCGTCCTGTATGTTGTATCCGGGACCGCCAGTACCGGTGCCGTTGGGACAGCCTCCCTGAATCATGAATCCCGCGATTACGCGGTGGAATATGATTCCGTCATAGAAGCCTTTTTTTACGAGTTCTTCGAAGTTGCCTGCCGTTATCGGCATATCGTCATAGAGTTTTATGACGATATCGCCCATTGTTGTCTCTAATTTTACTGTAGTCATTTTATCTCACTTTCGTGACGGTTTTCGGTCTGCCGTTATTCTTCAGATATAGGCATTCTTAAAATAACATCCTTTCTTTTTGAAACCGCTTCCGCACTCACTGCCGGCGGATTAATCACGGCATTGCCGCGGACAACAAAAAAAAAGAAATCAGAATAAGTATCAGAATCAGTATCAGAATCAGAAATAAGAATCATAAAAAGGAATCATAAAAAGGTTTCAGAGCGATATATTCTTCAATGGATATATGCATCATCGGAAGCGGGCTGTCGGGGTTGTCGGCGGCATACGCTCTGCTCAAAAAATCCGATAAATTCAATATCACGATACTTGAAAAAAAGGACGTTATCGGGGGATGTCTAAGCTCATCGCGGGCGGGCAGGGGATATATCGAGGACTTTTACCACCACTGCTTCTCGGGGGACACGGAGTTATTCGAACTCTCAAAGGAACTGGGTATCTACGACAGCCTCGAATGGCTCTCGGGCAGCACGGGATATTACGTAAACGGCAAGATATATCCGCTTACCACGCCCGTCGAGATACTCAAATATCCGCATCTATCATTCATCGATAAATTCAGGCTCGGCAGGTTCGTCCTGGGGGCAAAGAAATACGATGCCGCGGAATACGAGGATGTGGGTGCCGTAGAATTTGCCATCGAAAAATGCGGCAAAAGCGCCTACAAATCATTCTTCGAACCGCTTCTGAGGGGCAAATTCGGAGATGCCAAAGATAAGGTCTCCGCCGCATGGCTCATATCGAGGGTGGCAATCCGCTCGGACAGAAAGGCGGGGGGAGAACGGCTCGGATACTTCAGAGACGGCTACAACTCGCTCATAGAGAGTCTTGCGGCGAAACTGAAGGAACGCGGCTGTGCGATAAATACGGATACTCCGGTGACCGCACTGAAGTTCAACGGCGAAACAAAAAAATGGAACGTCAACGGCGTCGAATACGACGCGGTAATCTCGACAATCGACCCGCGAAAGCTCACCGAAATCGGCGGTCCTAAGATCATCGACGGCGACATTCATTTTCAGGGCGCGGCGTGCATGTCAATCGGTCTGAAGCGCGAGGTCACGGACGGTATCTACTGGGTAAACATGCGTGACGATGCTCCATATGCGGCGGTAATAGGTCACACGAACTTTGTCCCGCGTGAGCGTTACGGCGAGGATATCGTCTATCTTGCCTCATATTTCTGCAAAAAGCCCGACGGCAATCTCGAAGAGAGGATGCTTGAGGACTTCCTCAAAAGGTTTAATCTCGGCAGGGATGAGATTAACTGGTATCATCTGACAATAGAGGAATCCGCGGGTCCGATTTACACGAAAGGTTATCGCCGGCTGATTCCTTCCGCGGGCAGAGAAGACTTGAAAGGGTTTTACTGCGCGGGCATGTTCTCGGAGGAGAACTATCCCGAACGGAGCATGGAAGGATCGATAAAAGCAGGATATACTGCCGCCGAAAGACTCATAAACGATTACCGTGAATGATTCAGAGAGAATGACCGACGATATTGAGAACGGGCACACAGAAGAGAAAAGCGCAGACGCCGTTGAGGTAACCGCGGTTATCCCCGTCTTCAACGACGTCGAATCGCTGAAGCGTGCCATTCCCGTCTCGATTGAGACACTTGAAAAGATAACGGATTCTTTTGAGATTATTATCGCCGAGGACGAAAGCAGCGACGGAAGCCGCGAGCTTGTAGAGGAGTGGGAAAAGAAAGACCCGCGTGTAATCCTCATGCACAGCGATAAGAGGCAGGGGCGCGGGAATGCCCTCAACAAATCGTTTACCGCCGCCAAAGGCAGAATCGTCTGCTACTACGATGTGGATCTGGCTACCGACATGAAACATCTCAAAGAGCTTGTCGGCGCAATCAGAGACGGTGCGGATATATCCACGGGTTCGCGTCTGATGCCGCAGAGCGACGTTGTAAGGACTCACGGCCGCGAGGTTGCAAGCCGCGGCTACAACTTCCTCGTAAGACTCATATTAAGGAGCAGACTCTACGATCATCAGTGCGGTTTCAAGGGATTTAACCGCGAAAGACTCCTTGCCATGCTCCCCGAGGTTACGTCGCCGCACTGGTTCTGGGATACCGAGGTGCTTGTGAGGGCACAGCACAAGGGATACAAGATCGCCGAGTTTCCTGTCGTCTGGACAACGGGCACGGGAACGACGGTCAGATTCAAGGACGTCTTCTCCATGGGCACGGATATCCTGAAACTGCGGTTTAAACTGTAACCCGCAGAATAAAATAAAGCACTTGAAATCTTTTTAATCTGCGCAAAATCAACGAAATAGAAAATCAAAAAAATGTTTTTTAGGTTTTTGATACGGAATACCCGAATGCCGTTCAGATATCCTTGTACCAGATCTCGATCTGAGGTGTCGCCAGCTTGTCATCTGTGTTTAAGAGAACAACATGCAGCGGCTCATCGGCTGTCGCCTCGGTCATCTCGGAGTGAATCTTCTCGAATTTGGCTACGGCATCGTATGATCCCGCGTTTGTCGCCATGACCTTCTCAAACTTGTTCTTTTCATCCTCGGTGAGATAAAGAACGTTAATCGGGACGTTTGTCGAGGTTACCTTAACGCGAACGGCTTTGAATTCCTTGCCGTTGGCATTAGGCGAGAATATGCGGTATCCGCCGAGCGGATTGAGTGTGATACTGTCCTGTTCTCTCCATAAGACCCATTCCGCCTCGGTTGCGGCGGGCTGGGGTACCTCGGTCACCGCGGGGTCCTGTGTTGTCGGCACCGGCGTCGACGGCGCTACGGGCTGGCTTGTCGTGCCCGTGCATCCCGCAATCATTGCGGTCAGCGCGATAAGTATAATTAAACCTGATAAGTAAGCAATTTTTTTATCCGTAATAATCACCTTTCTGAAATATCATTCCGAATAGTATTTAGTCTTATGGAACGGGCTTACGGGAAACGAAACGGCGCCATGCAATCCGCACGCCGTCTGAAAAAAAAGTAAAATTAAAATTAAAAGTAAAATTCAAAGTAAAATTAAAAGTAAAATTAAAAGTAAACAGGGCGTTCAGATTCTTACGGGAACGCCCTTCTTATCGAGATATTCCTTGACCTCGCCGACCGTCATCTCGCCGAAGTGAAAAACCGATGCCGCAAGACAGGCGTCGGCTTTGCCGTCAGTAAAGCCCGTATAGAAATGTTCCATGCTCCCTACGCCGCCGGATGCGATAACGGGGATATGAACCTCGGAGGCAATCATTGAGGTTATCGGGATATCGAAGCCCTCTTTAACACCGTCGGTCTCCATCGAGGTCAGAAGGATCTCGCCGGCGCCCAAGGACTCGGCTTTCTTTGCCCATCTGACCGCGTCCATACCCGTGCGTTTGCTGCCGCCGTAGATGACCACTTCATACCAGCATTCGGTGCCGTCGGGGAGTTTTATCGGGGTTGCTCCGCCCTCGGATGTGCATTCCGCAAAATTATCGTTTCGCTTCACGTCGATTGCGCAGACAATGCACTGATTGCCGAACATCTCCGCACCCTCGCTTATCAGATGCGGGTTCTTGACGCCGCCGGTGTTCACCGAGACCTTGTCGGCACCCGCTCGCAGCAACGCCCGCATGTCATCCACGGTGTTGACTCCGCCGCCGACCGTGAGCGGCAGAAAGAGCTTATCGGCGGCACGCCGGATTACGTCCAGAAGTGCCCCGCGTCCCTCTTTGGATGCGGTAATATCCAGAAATACAACCTCATCGGCACCCTGCTCGTTGTAGCGTGCCGCAAGCTCCACGGGATCGCCTGCGTCGCGGAGTCCCAGAAAATTCGTACCCTTGACCACACGCCCGTCCTTTATATCCAGACAGGGAATTATTCGTTTTGTAAGCGCCATATAAGTGACCTTTTCCGATTTTTGTCCGTATTGTCCGTATGTCCTATTGTCTAACAGACATCACGGTAATGAAATAACACTTTATTGAACTGACAGTATATTGGATTAACAGTTTATTGAATTAACATTTAATGAATTAACGGTTTACCGAATAACAGTATATTGAACAGGCTGTATATTGAATGATGAGTTTTATTCAGTTATTCGGTTATTCAGTCAACCTTCTCCCCGAACCACTCTTTGCGGTTTCTCATGCATCTCTCCCTCTTCCTTGAGATGTCCTCGAGGTAATTGTCCAGAGCACGAAGAACATTCCTCGGATTCTTGGTTATCTTGGTAAACCGCCCGTCCGTGTGCTTCTGCCAGAGATTGCCGGTCCGCGGATTGAGATAACATTCACGCGGCACATACTCGCCGTAGCGCATAAGCTCATCTTTCAGACCCTTTGTCACCGGCAGATACTTCTGAATCATCCGACACCCTCCTTATTTCGCGGGAATTGCGGTTTCCTAATACCCTAAGTATCTCTTCTGTCAGAAAAGTAAATAACTATTATCTTAAGATCAAATAACTATTGAAATAAAAACGGGTGTTACCTTGAACACGGGCGAACTAAAGATGAATTGGGCAAGGCAGTACATGCCTGTCCTCAGCGTAATCAGAGACAGATTCGAGAAGGAAAAACCCTTCAAGGGCATGAAAATCGGAATGGCACTCCATGTCGAGGCAAAGACCGCAGTCCTTGTCGAGACGCTTGCAAAAGGCGGTGCGGAGGTATATATCACGGGCTGTAACCCGCTCTCCACACAGGATGACGTTGCACAGGCACTCGGCAACGTCAAAAACGTTCACTGTTTTGCAAAACGCGGCTGCACGGTTGAGGAATACTATGACGGTATAGACAAAGTCCTCGATTCAAACCCCACAATAACAATCGACGACGGAATGGACCTCATTCACCGCATTCACACCGAAAGACGCGAACTCCTAGGCAACATAATAGGCGGCTGCGAGGAGACGACCACGGGCATACACAGACTGCGTTCCATGGCGGCGGAAGGCAAACTCGAATTCCCCGTCGTTGCCGTCAACGACACACCGATGAAACACCATTTCGACAATGTCCACGGCACCGGCGAGAGTGCACTTTCGGCCGTGATGATAACGACGAACACGCTCATCGGCGGCAAGTGGTTCGTCGTCGCCGGATACGGATACTGCGGCCGCGGTCTTGCAAAGATGGCTCACGGTCTCGGAGCAAAGGTTATCGTAACCGAGATTGACCCCAGACGTGCGCTTGAAGCCCACATGGACGGTTATTACGTGATGACAATGGACGAAGCCGCCAAGATAGGCGACATCTTTGTCACGACAACCGGAAACACGTCGGTTATCACGGAAAAGCACTTCAAAGTCCTCAAGAACGGCGCCATTCTCTCGAATGCCGGACACTTCAATGTCGAGATCGATGTCGAATGGCTCGAAAAGAATAACAAAGGCGTGGAACGCCGCGAAGGAATCGATACCTACAACATAAACGGCAAAAACATCAATGTCCTTGCCGAAGGCCGCCTCGTAAATCTCGCGTGCCCGAAGGGAATGGGTCACCCGATAGAGGTCATGGATCTCTCGTTCGCACTTCAGGCTCTGTGCTCTGAGTATATCCTCAAAAACGGAAAAGGACTCAAAGGCGGCGTTTACGATGTTCCCAACGATATCGATGTCACGGTTGCCAACCTGAAACTCGGTTCACTGGGCATTTCAATCGATGAACTGACCGATTACCAGAAGAAATACATGAACAGCTGGAATATCGGAACATAAATCACTTTTTTTACAATCGCTTTCGGAATTGTAACTTTTCAAGTTGAATTTTTTAATAGGAATTATAATCGGATTTTTAAAAAAGGTATTTTTATCAGGATTTTTGAATTCTTATTCGGCGGGTGATGTGAGAACTACACGCCACTCTCTGCCGCCGTAATCAACCGTAGCCCACCGGGCATCCTTGTCTATGACCTTATCGGTCATGTGGTCTCTGAAGGTGTATTGCCCGACACCCTCCTTATTTTTGACAACAGTCTGAATGAACTTGTGCAGCTTCGTATCCTGATACAGATCGTCGGTCAGCAGATTATTGCCTATCTCGGAAGATGAAGTATCAAACAGGCTGGTTCCGTCCGTCTCGATTACCCAGACATTGTAAGGCGTGGACTCGATAAGCTGATGGACGATGTTGGCAATCATGCTTCTCGGCTGATAACTCATCTCCAGATATCCGATTTTTTTACCGTCATCGGCAAATATCGGGCAAATCTGCGAGACTCCGCGATAGCCTTCCACAAAGACGTAACTCTTAGTAAGAGTCGGCTTATCAATTGCCTGTCTGCCGGCACCGGAACCGATAAGATAACTGTACTCGGTCGGTTCGGCACTCACGACAACAAGGTTCGGATCATCTATGGTTATGGTTGTAATACCCGGGTTATCGTTTAAACAGTTCTTTATGGCCCTAAGGCTTTCTTCACCCACGATACCGTTCTTTGCAATGACATCGGCACATCTCTTTGCCGATGACTCGATTGACAGCATGACGGCTTTAATCCTGTCCGCAATCTCCGAGGCAGTCAGTTCGGAGGTAACCGCAGGAGTAACCTGAGGGGCAACCGTAGCCGTCGGAACCTCGACGGTCTCTGTGGGCGCGGCAGTGACGCCTGATTCGGAATTGCCGCCTGACGGATTGCCGGTGTTCCCCGTACATCCGCAGATCAGAACAAACGCCGAGAGCAGTAATATCAATACAATACCAAACGTTCTCATGATTAGAATATACTGTCACGCACTTTTAAAAATTTTTTTCATGCGGTAAAACGGATTCGCTCAAAAAAGAAAATCGGCATCGTCAAACACTGTCAGAGCATTTGACGGTCGGCAAAGAGATATTCCTGCGCATATCCGGCATATTCGCCGAAATAGTCCTGACCGAACTTTCTGATTCTGTTATACTCGCTGTTCGAGAGAGCACGTTCGGGGTCGCCGACATTGTAGTATTTGTACATGATTCGGTCGACCCAGCGGTCTACGGGGAATGACATGTATTTCTGAAATCCGAACAGAAGGATGCAGTCCGCAACCTTGGGACCTATGCCTTCATAATGCAGAATAGACTGTCTTGCGGTCTCGTAATCGGCGGCAAAGAGTTTCTCCGCCCATTTGGGATCGGCGGCTATCATATCGGCGGTGTGGCTGACATAGGTCGAGCGGTATCCGAGCGAGCAGAGTTCTATCTCTTCCTTACCGACATCGGCAAGCTTTTCCGGTCGTGGATAGGACTTTGCGCAGCCGAACTCGGATGTTATGGTCTCGCCGTATTTATCCGAGAGATTGTTGAGCATGCGGTCTATGAAAGGAATATTGGCGTTCTGCGCACATAGATATGTCAGAAGACATTCCCACGGGTTTTGTCTGAGCAAGCGAAGCCCGCGATGCTTCTCTATGGCTTTGTGCATGTATTCGTCCCTGTCGATGCCGGAGAGGACTTCGTCGAGGTCGAGGTCGAGGTTGAAATAATAGACCAGAAAATCCTCGTTGCAGCCGAGGTATTCCAGACGGTTATCCACCTGTCTTATTTTTATCAGGCGGTCATGCGCTATTCCGCGCCACCAGCCTTCCTCATCCTTTTTCCACCTGAAAACCTGCCCGCAGGAGAGCGTGTCGTCAAGCGAGAAAGGAATTCCGTCCGTTACAAATATTCTCATCAGATATTACCCCATTCTGTGTGAATCCGCCTCTTCGTCGATTATGCAACGGCAGGTTTCCGCAATGGTCCTGCGGACTTCGGAGGCGTCAAACACCACTTCACCAAACTCATCTGTTTGAGTGTAATAAATAAATGTCCTTGCATTTTGTCCGCACATATCTCTGACGGCGGTCTGATACACTGCCATCTGAACGGAATATTTTGAATTCCTCTCGGATTCTTCGGCTTTCGAGCCTGTCTTGTAGTCGATTATCATGAGTTCGCCATCCTTCTTCATAAGCCTGTCAATAGCGCCTTTAAAGATGTATCCGCCGATATTTACGGTGAATTCAAGTTCGCAGGCTATGGTCCGCGCACCCGCAATGAAGGTATTGCCTATGAAATTGCGGTAACATTTGCGGTATTCTTCCATCTCGGCGGCATCTTTAACGAGATACCTGTCAAAGACATGTTTAGGGTCGGCGCCGGCAAAGATCTCGTGAATTATTATTCCTTTATCAACGCTCTCATTGTGCCTGCCGAGACCTTTTATCGCGGGATTTGCGGCTTTGTGCATCAGATATTTATCGCGATACGCCTTAGGACCGGCAAGGTATGCGTTAATTGCGGTTACAGAAAAATTACGGTCGAAACTGTTGACAGGATTATTTTGAATGTTTTGACAGGTTTGAACGGGTTGACCTAATCCCGCGCTGCTTTCGGCATCATGGTCATTGCCAGCATGCTCAAGCCGACTTATGTCGATGAGCCGCAATTCTCCGGCAGATTCGGTTTCGGTATCGCTTTCGATATCAGTTTCTTTGAATTCAGGCATATCCTCATAGCGAATTATCCTTATCGCCGCATTGAATGAGTCGTTTGATATGTCATAAAGTCCCGATTTTATATCGCCCGAGAGCGTTAGGACCTCACCGCTGTCCGTTGAATTATCCGCGTCAGACAACTTTAATCCGAGATATTTCGTAAGATAATCCATACGGGTCTTGCAGTCGGAATCACCTTCAAACGGCAGAGTGTCTTTTGACTTATCTTTAGGGGTCTTTCCGCAGAGAATCAGATGATCGCGGGCACGGGTGCAGGCGACATAGAAGAGTCTCTTGCTTTCGGCATGCGATTTCCGATTATACAGATATTTCTGGATTGCCAACGGTGGAGAATCCAAGAGATCTTTTTTCGTTCCCGGGTCATTATCGGAGTTCTCGCTATCCTTAAGCGGCGGAATCTTTATGCCTGCGCCGAAGGTATCGTCGACAATGACGGAAACATTTCTGTCCGCACCTATTTTTTCGCCGAGTTCCGGAAGGATCACTATAGGGAATTCCAGACCTTTTGAGGCGTGAACGGTCATTATAGAGACGGTATTGTCCCCGATTATCTCGGGCTGGGGATCTGCCTCGCCTTCCTCGTCATCTGACTTTGCAGCGAGGCATAAATCGTATACGAGTTTATCAAGTGTGTAATAGCCTTCCGACTCATGCCCGCGTATGATGTCGGCAAGCTTCTCGACATTTGCCGTCATCATATCGCCGCCCGCGATTCCCGAATATACCGCAAACAACCCGGATTCACGAATCATGCGGGCAAAGAGCTTTGACGGGGAGATCCTCCTTGCCATCGCCCTCCATGACTCTAGCAGAGTATAGGCAGACCGCACCTTCTCCTTCAGCGATGGGGAAACAGAATCCTCGGAGGAGTTATAGGTATCACGGGAATCCGAGGTTTCAGGGGAATCGGAGGACACTGAAGAAACCGAAGAAACAGCGAGATTCCTAAGATTTAAGTAGGGATTTCCGCTGTTGAAAATGCCGAAAAGTTCGGCATCCGAGAAACCGAACCACGGCGACCTCAAAATTCCGTACAGGGAGATACCGTCATGCCGGTTTCTGAGGAACGAAAAGAGGGAGATACAGTCCTTAATCTCCTGCTTTGCATAGAGTCCGCCGGCACTGTACACGCGATACGGAATACCGAATTTTCTCAGCGCATACTCAAAATACTTCAGATTTGTGCGTCGTTCGAGGAGCACGGCGATATCACCGTATTTTGCGGGTCGGGTCGTTTCGTCTGCGGCGGCATCTTTGTCGCAGACCCGCAGATCGCCGTCAAAGACAGCGGAACGGATTCTGGAGGCAACGGCAAGGGCTTCGTTCAGGACCGAGGGAATCGGCGAACCTTTCTCTACAGAAGGCGTCAGAATCAGTTCCACCGAGCCTTTGTCATTCTTCCTCTTATCCGATACCGCAAGAGGATCGTAGCCGAAATCCCATTTATTGTTGCATACCGAGAAGATATCAGAGAATAGGCGGTTTACGAATCCCAATACCGCCTCCGTGCTCCTGAAATTGACGTCCAGCGTCACCATGCCGCCGCGTAAATCATCGCAGATCTTCGTTCCGGCATCCTTGAACTGCGTTACGTCGGCATCCCTGAAGAGATATATCGACTGTTTCGGATCGCCGACCACAAACAGATCATTGCAGGGTTTCTGAGAGTCATCCGAAATGTCGCAGGAATCACGCGAAAGGGCAATAAGACGATAGATTATCTCCGCCTGCGTGGGATCGGTATCCTGAAATTCGTCAATCATTATAAACCGGAATCTGCCCGCATAATCCCCGGCAATCAGCTCGCTGCGGGTTGTAAAGAGCAGATAGGTAAGATCTATCATGTCGGTGAAGTCTGCCGCACCCATACTGCGCTTCGCGTTTTCAATCATATCCTCCAGTGCATTGAAAACTCTGCCGAGATGCTCCAATATCTCGATTGTCCGCGGAATATCCGCGGAAATATCGGCTGTGATAATCGCGATGAGATCGGCGGGAAGCGATGAATAAAAATCTTTCAGCAATTTGTATGATCTTCTTATTTTATCCAGAGAATCGCCGAATACGTCTTTTGTGCCCATATTCGCTTTACCTTTTACGGAACTGTATGCCGAGAGAGCTTTGCAGAACTTATCGGAGGCATCGGTCAGAATCTCGGGAAGCAAATCCTTTACATTCCTAAGAAAAACCACTCCGGGATTATTACCCTGTGTAAATTCGCGGGACAAACAGATAAGATCCTCAACGGCAGTCCGATATTCCGAGTTTTCGGTGAAAAACAGCCTGTGAACGAGCTCTTTCTGAGCGGCGATACCGGAAGTCCAGCTTTCGATTACGGCATCGGGGTCGGAATCCAGCTTCGCAAAGAAAGCTTTTGCATATCGTCTCTTGTCATGGAGCCTTTTCAATATCTCGGTCAGTCCGTGGACATCATAGATCAAAAGGCAAAATACTATGCTGTCGTGAATTTCCCGTTCTTTTTCGGAAACTGGCGCATCCGAAGAGAGATATCCGCGTCTGAAACCCGTTCCCGAGACGGGTCTTCCGAGAAAGAGACTGTTTATGCAATTGTCGACCAAATCCGAGTTTTCGGAGTTTGAAAGCACCTTAAATGCCGGATCGATACCCAGTTCAACGGCATACTCGCGGATAATCTTCGAACAGAACGAGTGGAAAGTCGAGATGTTTGCCCACATCATCTCTTCCTTTATCTCTTCCCAGCCGGCACCGGATTCTTTTCGTATCTCCGCCTCGACACGCTCTTTCATCTCGGCGGCGGCTTTCTCGGTAAATGTGAGGGCAAGAATCTCCGGGGGTCTGCATCCCGCCTCTTTTATGAGCCGTATATAGCGGTTTACGAGCACATGCGTCTTTCCCGTGCCCGCTCCCGCCGTCACGCAGAGACTTATGTCATGCCTAAGGGCTTCTTCCTGCATCTTTGTAAACATCTACCCTTCACCCCCGCAATTTGACCCGCAATCCGAAGCGTCGGTAGCAGCATATGTTTTGCAGTCCGCATCAGAGCCGCCTTTATTATATAAACCTGTATTTAGTTTATGCTCCAAAAGACGAAACTCCGAGACCCTGCATACGTCGGAGAATATACAGTAGCTTTTGCAGTCGCTTATGCTCTCGACAGGCGAAAAAACGCCGTTTCTGATGCCGTTACGATAACCGCACGCAGCCTTTACGGAATTATTAAGAACCTCGGATAAGTCCATATTCTGCATTTTGGAGGAATCGGAAATGGAAAAAAGACCTTTTTTGTCGCCGTCATAGATTACCGCCTCTTTCTTAACCTTCTTCCTTGAGACGGCATAGTAACATCCGCCCGCACCCTTCAGTTTATTTCCCGAGATCTCCTCGAAAGCGCGGATATAAAGCGGCAATTGAAGCGCTTTTCCGCTTAGAATCTCGCTTGTACCGGGATAACTTCCCGTCTTGTAGTCAATGACCGCAAAATCACCGCCGTCCGTGACGTCAACCCTGTCTATGAAACCACTGATAAGCAGACCGTCTCCATCATCGGACTTTACGCGAACGGCACTCTCATTTTTGTCGGCAGCGGAATTGTCATCTGTTTCCGTGCCGAAATTTTTGCCGAATCCGACCTCGAAACCGTAAGGCACCGGACCGCAGGCACCGTATGCCGCCTCCTGCTCGATAAAGCGCCGGAATATGCCTGCGGAATACTTTGAATCCTTCAGAATCCGCGATGTCATCGCATCCCATGCAGGTCCCGATTTTCTGTAACCCGCAATCTTCGACTCCGCAATCTTCATGAGCAAAGTTAATGCCTCTTCTTTTTCCGAGACGTTAATAGCGGTTTTATGGGTTTTCATCCATTCGGAATAGAATTCGGCGAGGGACTCATGAATAAGGTTGCCCGTCTCCGGGGATGAAAGGGTAAGGCTCTCCTGCACCGGCTCATCCAGATTGTATACATGCCCCAGCAGGAAAGCGAAGGGGCAGCCGGCATAATGCTCCAGAGATGTCGGAGAGAATGCATAGTCGTCATTGAATTTATCGGCGATTACGGCGCAGATCTCCTTGTCATCCGACAAAATTCCGTCATAAGCGCTCCTGTAACCGCCCGTTCTCATAATCTCGGCATTGATGCGGTTTGCAACCGAAACAGGAGAGACATAATTCAACGCCGGATTATTGTTTAACGACATGCGGGCGGCAATATCCCGACCGGCATTCTTCTGCGAACGGAGTGCGGAATGAATAAGTTCTCTATCGGGCATCTCAACCGCATCGAGACGCTCGACTGCCGCGATGTAAAACGGCGACGGAAGCGTGTCCTTTACCGCGGAAGCGCGGGTTGTCAGATACAGACCCCGTTTCGCGCTGCACAGCGCCGATATGAAATAGAACGCCTCCCAACGGATTTTTTCGCGCCTTTTATCGCTCCAGAGAAGTTTACTCTCGTTCTCGGTGATATAGGGGATGAGTTTGGGCAGAAGCGGCAGTTTGCCGTCGACAAGCCCCGCCATAAAGAGATATTCATAGCCGTTACTCTGAAGACCGTTCATTCCGAGGACCTGAACGGCGGAAGAATCATGCACTTCCGCGGCACCGCATCCCGCAACCGAGGCACGAAGGCTGCCGGCAAACTCCTGAAACGAGATTTTTTCGCCGAAAAACTGCTCGGATATCTCGTATAAATCGGATACGAGTTTATAGAATTTTTCCAGAGCGGAATTGTCGCTGCGATAAAGGTCCGGACCGCAATCGTTCGAAAGGAAGGGGAGATTGTATCTCCTGAGCAGATCCAGATAATTTTGTATGTGCTCGGAATACCGTGCACTCTTATTCAGCGCATTCAGTTCGCTTAATAATGGGATTACGCTCTCGGATATCAACCGAATCTCGGCAATATCCCTCTTAATCGCGTTCTTTTTGAACTCGGGAAGTGACTCGTCGCCCAGTTTCGCTTCCTTTTGCCCGAGGAGCCACTCTACAGAGTTCTCCCACGAATGAAATCCGTTGCCGATATTGGCGGCAATCGCCGTCTTCTCTATAAGATATTGGTCGGCAGTCCTGCTCTTGAGCCTGAAATAAGGCGATGCGAAGAGTTCTCCCACGGATCGCGGTGAGAAATTTTCGGAGATAACCCGCGGAATCAGCATAAGTGACTGAACAATCGGGGAATTTGCAAGAGACAGCGGAACGTATGCCGAATATTTCAGATTGAAGTCCCCGAAAATCTCGTCGAGCAGCGCCAGATTGCTCTGCGGGTCTGGAAAAGATATCGCTATCTCCGACGGCGACACCCCTTTTTCGATGAGCGAATGAATCTCCTCGGCAATTGCCGAGATCTCCGATTTTGCATTCGGGAAGCATTTCGCATATACCTTCACGGCGTTCTCAGACGATGCCTCATCGCCCTGATTTACTTGTAATTCATCCCCGAATATCCGCTCATACCTCTTGCATACCGGATTCGGAGACAGTTCCGCCGTCTCATGCGGATCAAACCAGCTGCCGTCATCGCTGCAAATACGCTTATTCTCCGAATACGGAATGTAATATACGGTCTTTGCCGCCGCTTTCGAAACGGCGGTGAGAAAACCGCGAAGCGAAGGCACGGGCTCATAGATTCCGAAAAGAATAACGGATGAATCCTTCATAGGATTCACTTTGCCGTCGACGATGCTGTTGCTGTTACTGCTGTCGTTACCGTTGCTGTTATCGTTGCTGTTAGCGTCGCCGTTTTCTATAAACTCCGCCGCTCTGGCGTAGAGCAATTCGGGGCTTACAAGACGATCCTTCTCGATAATCGCAAGATATCGGTCGATTATGGCGGTGAGGGCACGATTTTTCGCCGACGGATGCTCCGAATCCGATCTCAGAACCGCCCCGTAATCCGATCTCTGCTCGCATATGCTGTAGATAAGGGTATAGAGATCGTTTAAAAGACCCGACGTAAACTCCTTTGTCGGCGAAAGCGACTCGACAAAACTCCGGTCGGATTTAATCACCCGCGTCAGAATCATCTTTGCCTCAACATCGCTTATCTGCCGATAATCGTGATTCTGCTTCACAATATCTTCGGCAAGCATCTTCGGAGTGCATACCGACTTCTTAGCCGCGGCAATGCCCTTCGAGAGCATACCGCGTATTACTCTGTGAACCAGTGCGGTGGTCGGCAGGACAAAATAGGAATTAAAAGGCGACTCGCGAGAGAATTTCCCGAAAAGATCCTCCGATTCGGAACAGCCCCTGCCGAAAGGAGTTTTTACCAGTATTCTCCGGCATTCGGTTTTTCGGTATTCCGACCCCGAGTCAGCGGCGGAAGTGCCCGTTTCGGAACCGGCGGATATCTCGGACATGTTTGAATGTTTTCAAAGTATGTGCTGTGTGTTTAAAAATATACTTCGCGCAGTGCGAAAGTAATTATCTCCGCGAAATGCGCACGATTACTGCCAACTGTGCAGATAACCGCGGTTTTCAACAATACTGCCGTCGACAAGGACACCCGTCCCGCCGGTGACGACCCCTATCTTATATCCGAGGGATAATGAATCGGATTCGGGACTGCCGGCAACAATTTTTTCATAGGTCTCGGGACTGCACACATATAGTAGACCGAAATCGCCGGCGCCGTAAAATGCCGTCTCGAAATCTATTCCCGCGGCATCGTCCGTCGGAATCAGGCTCCTGTCTATGGAAAAACCGCAGCCGTTCTGCTCCGCCAGATCGTGGAGCGAGATGGCAAGACCGTCCGAGATATCCATCATGGAGAGAACTCCCAGCTTACCGAGAATCTGTCCCTCAAAGACCTTCGGCTGCGGCTCGCAGAGTGCCTTAAACGCCGACGTATCAGCCTTTTCATTCGCCGCAAGCGCCGCATAATAGTCCTTCAGACCGCGCTCGGCAACGCCGAGATTTCCGCAGACGCAGACGATATCCCCCGCTCTCAGAGGGCGGCTTTCTTTTGCCTTCCGCGACACATAACGGTCGGGGCTTACCGCACCGATTCCCGTCGTCACTATCGTAAGCTCATCGTGGGAGTCGATATCGCCGCCGGCAAGTTTTGCCCCGAACTTCCTGCAGCAGTCGTCGGCGCCGCGTGTAATCTCCTCTATGCGTTCCGTGCCTTTGCCGTCCAGACCTGCGGCAAGAAGAAGAAAGAGCGGTCTCGAACCAGTGCTTGCAAGATCCGAGAGCGTAACGGCGGCGCTCATCCAGCCGATCTGCCAATCGGTAATGCCTTTCGGAAAATCGGTCTTCTCATGGAGCATATCGGTTGTTGCCGTCAAATATTCGTTTCCGTGCGGGAATACCGTACAGTCGTCCTCGGTATTCGAACTCCCGATAATAGCGGAGATTGCCCGCACTATATCGCGGTCATTCATTCGGGTCACCCCCGTCATAATTCATCTCACAACCCATATCATAATTCACCCCATAAATCATCTCGAAATTCATCTCACAACCCATCATCTTCACCTTCAACTTCGTCCTCCCACTTCTTTATCTGCTTCTCGCGGTTCTTTGCCCGCACCTTCTCGACATTCCGCGCCTCCACGACCCTCTGATTCTTATACTCGCGGAAGATGGAGAAAAGCATCTCTCGATTTTTCTCGCGTTCGTAGACTTCCTGCTCGGCAGTCCAGCGGGCAAGCGCCTCCTCGAAATGCTCGCGTTTCACCGTGCCAGTGCGGCCGCGGACGGTAACAAATACCTCGGAGACGGCAATAAGCGGTATACGCTCGTCCCTCAGGGCATACATGAGGCGCATATCTTTGCTGTCCGCGATAACGGCACGGACAAGGGAATCGGAGAGATACGATACCGCCGCATTCCCCCAGCCGTCGGTCCTCACGGGATAGATTATGTCACCTTCGCGGATTCCGAGCTCATCGTCCATCTCCTTAAGTTCCTCCTTTGTAAGCGCGGAGAGAACTTTTACGGGGATGTATCTTGCGGCATCATCCTCATTGAAGTCATTGAACTCCTTGAGCCGCTTAATCTTCCTCTGAAGGCGCCGGTTTTCGCGCTCCTGCTTTCTCAGCAGTTTTTTCACCGAGATTATCTGATTGTCGCGCTCGGCAATGGTCTGATTCTCCTTTCTCTTCTCGAAACGTTCAGTTCTCTCGGCAGAGAGCTGCTTCTTAAGGCTTTTAATCTCCGCTTCCTTATCTCTCAGCTCTTTGCGGATATCGTCGATATGATTTCTGAGGTCCTTTATCATCCCCTCAAGCTGGGCGGTCCGCAATGCCGATGCCGAACCCAGACTGTCGGCATCGGAGACGGAAGAAATCGAAGAAACCGAAGAACCCGCATGACCGTCTTCACCCGAAACCTGCGATGCGGTCATGTTTGCGGAATCACGGGCAGAGGGTATGAGATCCGAGATAATCTGTTCGGGGGAATAGCCGCGTATGATTCCGGCGCGGACGATATCCAGATCGTAGCCCGCGGGAATGCGCTTCTCGATAATCTGAAATTTCTGTCTGTAGAATTTGTAGGCATCCAGCGCCGCCGATAGCGAATCGCGCTCGTGATCGTTGCCGTATGGCAGACCGTATGCGTTGCAGAGCGCCGCTTTATCGTCCTGCGTCTTCGAGACTTTCGGGGTATAGGGAACGGCATTGAAGGCACGGCGAATCTTTTCGACCGACATCGGCATCTGGGCGACATCCGAGGCGACAACGACGGGATTTCCGATATCGGCAATCTCCTGCGTCCAGTCCGAGAGCGACATACGGCGTGCGCTCTTCAGTTTAAGCAGGTTGCCTTCCATGTCAAGGACGGCAATTCCCACGGTGGTGCCCGGGTCAATGCCGACGATTACATGCTTCTTTCTCGTGTTCTGAGAGACAAAACGGATTTTATCGAGTCTTCCTGCGGCGATGCGGACCTGATAGTCCATGGAGCGTCCCGCCTGCACGGGTATCTGCTTTCTGCCGGCAAAGACATGAAAATGAACGCGTTTCATCCCTCCGAAACCCGCATACTCGGTCTTCTCGAAACGAAGCCCCTTCTCTTTCAGGCGGCTCTCTATCTCCCTCGATTTTACCAGAACGGCGCCGTTGACCTTGCGTGCATAGCGATTCTGACTCCAGCCGCCTTTTCCGAGAGAACGGTTTCTCGAGACCGTGATTCCGCAGGTGTCGTCGAAGACAATCACCTCGCTGCCCGCGCCAAGCTCGGCAACGTGTGCAATCGTCTTGGATTCGGAATACGGATCGAGCTTGTTCTGAAGGCGTATATTGTAGCGTGCGGCAACCTGCTGGAGCGATTCGGGCTCCTGATGCATGCCGCGGGTGACCAGAACAACCTTTGTCGCCGGCGGAAGCATCTGCATGAATGCGACGAGATCCTGAACGTTCTGCGATATCTCCTGAAGGCTGTCGACGGCAAGAATTTCGGGCTGTTCCGCGTTTATGCGCCGAATCAGCCTGTAAAGAGAGACCTCGGCGGTATCCTTTATCTCGCCCGCGTCGCGGACCGTGAGAGCAAAAACAGGTTTTCTTGTCCTGGAACGGACAGACCCGCCGATAATGTCGATTCCGAAGATTTTCATGCCGGACCTTACTGTTTGCCTGTAATCATATCGCGTATCTTCTCTGGAGATTCGACAATATTGTATTTTTTCGCGAAATACGTGGTTATGTTCGAGATATCGCGAAGGAGGATTTCGTCGGCATTCTGATGGGTCGGCTCTATCCACTGCGGCCAGTCGATTATCCAGACCGTATCGCCGTCGATCATGACATTGAACTCCGAGAGGTCGTTATGGATGAATCCGAGTTCGTATGCCTTTTTGATATTTTCGAATATTCCGTCGAAGACGGCGCGTGGCTCTTCCAGAACCGCCTGATGCAGGTTTACGCCGGCAATATAGGACATTGCAATTACATTGCGGTTTACGGCTATCGGGATGGGCACATTGACGCCGCCTTTCCTCAGGGCTTTGAGGGCTTCAAACTCCTGTCTTGCCGAGTATGTCGAGGCAAATATCCACGGAAAATGACTCCACTCCGGCATAAATCCGCGATTCAGTCTTGCCGACTGAAAAGACCTCTGACCTATGCAGTGAAGTTTTATCACGAGGGCACCCGTCCCCAGTGCCTCATAGACCGAGGATTCCTTGCCGACGCCGATGAGCGAGCCCAAAGCCGTTACGGTGCCGTTCCTGACAAGCGAGGTCACGGCAAGTGTGTCGTATCCCGAAAATGTGAGCTGATAGCCGCGATACGGCACGGAACTGCTCTTGACCATGTTCTTCTCCATGAGCTGACCGAGCCTGTATTCCATCTCCGCCGCCGAAAGACGCGAGCTTTTACGGATGTTCTCCTCCGGCACCCAGAGGTATTTCTTCATGAGCCTCTCTAACGTCTTAAGAAGCAGGATTTCATATTTGTGAAGCCCTTTTATGTCCTCGGGAGATACCGTCATTGTTTATCTGTAAATGTTTTATCCGTAAAAGTTGATATAAGTGCTTAACACTCAAAAACAGGATTTTTCGTTGACCATGAAATGCTCCAAATGCGCGTGCGATGCCGTAATTACGCAGAGATACTCGGGTATGAGCCTGTGCCCCCTGCATTTTACCGAAGATTTCGAGTCGCGGGCGAAGAAAGCGATACGAAAACACGGGTGGCTCTCGCCTAACGACTGCATTGCCGTTGACTGCGACGGCAGTTTCGCCGCGGCGGCACTTCTTCACCTGCTTGCGAAGTTCTTCGGAAAGCGCCCCGATATCAGGCTTATTGCCGTCGGCGACGACGAAGAGACTCTCAAAGAGGTTGCGGAAAGATACGGCATAGAATACAGGACATGGACGTCCTTTTCGGCATTTAACCCCGGCAAACACGGCTGCACAAAGCTCGCTATTCCGGCAACGCTCGATTCCGAGGCGGAGTTTGTCTTTGAATGCATACTTAGCGGCGATTCCGACGCACTCCTCTGCCGCGGCAGAGACAGTGATATCCCGCATATAATGCCGCTCATGAACATTCCCGCAGCCGAGGCTGAACTTTACTGCCGCATTCACGGAATTGAAACGGGGGATAAGGCGGGATATGCAGCGGGACGAGAAATCCGCGAGAACGGCAGCGACAGCGGCACAGACGCAGACACAGAGTTCCCGAAACTCGCAAAGGAACTTCTGGACGAATACACCGAAGAGCACCCCGCCGCGAAATATGCTCTGGTTAACCTCATGGAAGAGTTTCAAAGCGCCGACGGGCGGGATGATTCCTAAAGAGAGAATTAAGATAAATTTATGACGGATTTTTGCATATCTTCAGATATACTCCGATAACAACGGAATGCAGATTATACGTAATGCAGAATAACGAAATGCGGATAATAACGGAATGCGAGGCAATATAGAGGCAATATATGAAAGAACTCTGCGAAGGATGCGAATGTGAAAAGATTGAGCAGATGATACGTCACACGGTCTGGTCATCGGGACGAAATAAGATAATCATAGGGCTCTCGGGCGGAATCGACTCGGCACTTGCGGCTGTCCTCTGCACAAGAGCGGTGGGATCCGAGAATGTCCTCGGATACATGCTCCCCTCGTCAGTGACGCCGAAAGAAGATATCGACGACGTAAAGGCACTCTGCGAAAAGTTCGGGATTAGGCTAGCGATTGTGCCGATAACGGGATTAATCGGAGAATTCTCAAAGATTGACGGCTTCACGGAGAACAACTACCTCCTCGGCAATGTCATGGCACGCCTGAGGATGACAATCCTTTACTACTACGCAAACCAGAATCAGGGTCTCGTCTGCGGCACCTCGAACAAGAGCGAGTACCTTCTCGGTTACTCGACGAAGCACGGCGACGATGCGGGGGATATCGAGCCGCTCATGCATCTCTACAAATCCGAGGTCCGCATTCTTTCGGCGTTCACCGGCGTCATTCAGCCGATCATCGACAAAACACCCTCGGCAGGTCTTTACAGCGGTCAGAGCGACGAGAAGGAGATAGGGTTCACATACGCCGTCATAGACGAAGCGCTAAGGAATCTTGAGGCAAACAACTGGAAACCGCAGAACGATACCGAGAGCGCCATACTCGAAAAAGTAAAGAAAGCGGCGCATAAGAGGAATGCACCGCCGAATCTGCTGAAAGACGGCGGAACAAACGGCGGTTGCAGGATTTAAAAAAAATTATACTATTTTAGGCTGATTCTTAAGAAATCTCTGATACTGAGGTGCTTTTACGGTATCGAGAATCTTTGGAACATTGAGATATTTCGGGAGAATATCTCCCCCTATGAACGAGTAGATGGGCACGCCGTGCTTCAGACCGAGCTCGGGAATCTCGAAAGAATCTATGACTCTTATCTCAGGCAGCCCTTCCGGATAGTGCGGATTTCGGATAAAGCCCGACTCGAGTTCGTAGTAAGCGGCGCCGTGCATCTCTCCGTAAAACTCATACTCGCTCTCAAACTCGCAGGATACGATATTTGCCATGACAAGCCTGTCCCGTGAAGGGTTTATGGTCACATGCCCGTATCCGCTCGGAATCAGAACGACGTCTCCCGCAGTCGCACGGATTACGCAGATATCGCTTAGGTTGCGGTTCTGAAGCAGAAAATGCGCCTCGCCCCCGAGAACCTGATAGAGTTCGGGATAAGCTCTGCCGCAGGGTGCGTTCGGATGGTAATGCCCCTTGGTCTTTACAAACTCGGCACCCACAATGTTAGCGGGAATCACCGTAATATCGTATCTGAGAGAGTTATCTTCCAGCCATTTCGCATCCCTTTCGTTCTTCGAAAGAGCGCGGTACATAAAATAGAGCGGAGTATTGGGATCCATGCCCGACTTCGTATCGTAGAGCACGGATTCCATATCCTTTACTGTGCGTTCACCCGCCTTAGGAAGCGGTCCGTCCCAGAAATTATGCATTATTTTTTATTTTGCGCTGATAGACTAAATATCCAGCGATAATTAACACGAAGACCAGTACGGTAAGCACAATCGGATTGGTGAATATATCTCCGATATTGCCGAGCGACTTGACCTTTACCTGTGCTTTCATCGAATCGGAGATCTGGCTGTTATCAAGGATATCGCGGTATCTGATCTCGGTATCGATTCCGTAATCCTTCTCGGTCGCATCCGATGCAACGCTTATTTTGTAGACACCGGTAACCGATTCTCCCGGGGCAATATCGCCGAGATATGCGGTATCATCGTTCGATGTAAACGGCTTTACGGCGCTGATACGTGCCTGTGCATTGTATGCGGTCGTGTCACCGATATTCCTGTATGTAATCACGAGGTTGCCCTTCTGACCGGGTCTGAATGAACCTGCTTCGGATGTAATCTCGAACTTTACCTTGCCGCCGACTTCGACTCCGACAGTCTCGGTATCGGATTTCTTGTCTTTACCGTTTGTGTCCTTGTAGGTTGCATAGACCAGAACCGGGTATGTCTTAGCCTCACCCTCGTTCGAGACCGATGCCTTGAACTTCACGTGCGCGACATCTCCGGGTGCAAACTCGCCGACATACGAGCTGGCATCGGTCGGAACGATGGCACTGCCGTCCGCCCTGTTAAGCCTGATTACGGTGTCGTGACCTGTCTCGGCACCGACATTTTTGACATCCATCGAGATATATCCCTCAACGCCGACATTCATCGAGTCCGCCTTAAGGTTCGAGATCTCAAGCTGCATGTTCTCCTTAATCTTTACCTTAAGAGGCACCAACTCGTCGACATCCTTATAGGTATACGAGATTGCATCGGTTCCGTACTGCTCGGCATAGTAGAGATACCTGTACTTCAGATTTGCATTGAGAGTGTATGTTCCGGGTTGCGCATCCTTGTTGATTGTAACCGAGAATGTCGCGGGCACCGTGGTTCCGGAGGGGATGCTTCCGAGCATCTGAGCATCGGTCTTTACTTTAACCGGAGCACCGTTCTCGAGGAGGTCAATGCTGACAAGTCTTGCTGTACTGGGCAATTCGTCACGCGTGACCACACCTTCCTGCATGATCTTTGTGCCGACCTCACCCGTGTTACTGATGATGACGGTCAGTGCCGCATCACTGCCGGGTTCAAACTCGTTCGTGCCCGATATCTTTACATCCATTACGGGAGATCCCGATGTATATTTTACACCTGCACTTGCGGGCATTATCAAAAACGCGGCGCAGACCAGTAAAATCATTATATATGCTGAATATTTCATGATTGCCATCCTTTATCTGAATTATTGCGGATTAAAATTACGGGTTTTCTCAAAGGTTAGAATTTACAGTATTTATTACTATTTAAATAAGCAAAGTTTAGGTATGATTCCGAATCGAAAATCTCGAAATATTTGAACGAATTTTTAGGTTTTTCAAAGATAACTGAATATAATGCCACCACGACGCGGAGATAAAACATCGGGTTTTCATGCGCGGTCGTCTCCGCATATGTTTCCGCGTGACCGCGTTCTTTTCTACTTTTTTTAGGTCACAGCGTTTCGGCAACATGTTTCGGTAAGATGTTTCCGGAACATAACAGAAAATCTCAGGACCATAACAGAAAATATAATTCATCTTAAGAATGATAGGTTATTTAGATGATAACGCAACGTGCTGTTTCGGCAGTAGAAGATATCCTGAAAGCCGCGTCCTTTGATGTTGAACCCGGGACCGGCGGCGCAAGCCTTACGGCATACAGAGGCGAGGAATGCCTGCTTGTTCTCTGTTCCGACAATCCCGATGAGATAAACAATTTTGCCGTCAAAAAATACAAGTACAAGACCGACGGCGGATTTGCTTACTGCAAGAAACTTCTCTTCACAATGAAGAAGGTCGGCTATCTGGAAGAGTGTACCGTCTGGGGTCACGAAGAACTTGCAAAGTATGCGGGTCAGGCGGTCATAGCCGACATCCTCGGCGAGCATATCGCCCTTGACTTTGAATACAATTCGCAGACGGCATCGCCTTCGGGAGCTGTCGGTGCTCAAAAATCGGGTGTGATGACACTCGACGATTACGGTCCCGAACTTGTCTGCCTTCCCGAGAATATTACCGCGGACAGGGCACAGAAGATGGCGGGCATACGCGGCGAGGTCTGCTTTGTCTATATTCCGCATTATCTCTACACATGCACAAGCCGCGGCGAGAAGCAGTGCGGCAAATACCTTATCAACTTCGACCGCGACGAAAAAGGTCTCATCAACGCGATTACGGGCAGTAAATGCGAGATTGAGTCCGAGAAACTTGAGAATGTAAAGCCCGAGACCAAGAATGTCTCCGGCGGCGCCAAGGTAATGGATGCAAAGGTCAAGAAGAGCGAGATCTCGGAGTCGCTTCTGAAATCGCTTGTCGAAGATCTGACAAAGAACGTCAGAGTAAACCACTCCGAAGGCGATGCGATATACTACGAGGATCTTAAAGTTGCGCCGGACAAAGACAACATCAAGGTCGAGCTTGAACTGGTCTACCTCCCCGTCGTTCAGATCAGGGGCGACAAGATTGTCGAGATTGACATGATGTCGGGCGAGATTCTGCGCGAGCCTGTCGATGACGGCGTTGAGCTCCTTTAAGCCCCCGGAAATCCGAAAATCACAAAATCACTAAATTTACCCATTTCAAATCGGGTAAATACTTTAAAATAACATTAATTCTTTTTTATTCTTATGATTACGGTAATCGGCGGAGGTCCTGCCGGCAGGTTTGCGGCATCTTATCTTGCAGGTGCGGGGGAAAAGGTTCGCATAATCGAGAAGAGCGGAAATCTCGGGGGACAATGCCTTAAATACGGCTGTATGGTTACCTGCGGACTCAATGATGCCGCAAGAAACCTCAATCAGCTGGCTAAACTTCAAAAGTTGCGGATAGTGGAGAGTGCCTCGGAGACGGATATGCGGGTATCACTGCCGAATCTCTGGAAGGAGCTTGCCGCAATACAGGGCACTATCTTTAAAGTTCTCGACAATGAGGCGGATCTGGCGGGTATTGAGGTCATCACCGGCGAAGTTACTCTCTCGGGGCGGGATATTTATCTCAACGGCAGCCTGCTGCCGCATGGAGAGGGGGACAAAATTCTGATTGCCACCGGCTCATCACCGATAATTCCGCAGGTAAAGGGCATTGACCTGAAAGGCGTTTACAATCCGCATACCCTTCAGGGAATGACTGAGGTTCCGAAGAATCTGCTCATTATCGGCGGCGGGGTTGTCGCCGCGGAATACGCCTATATCTTCTCGCAGTTCGGATCGAAAGTCACTCTGGCATGCCGGAGCGCTTTCCTGCGCGATAAGCCCGAAAGGCTGATTAAATGCGCACGAAAAGAGATTTCCGATGTTTCGATACGCGAGTATACTCTCGTTGAGGAACTAAGATCGGCGGACGGCACTGAAGATACGGATTCGAAAGGCTTTGTTGCATCCGCCGTTCTTAAAAGCGGCAAAAACCGCGAAGAGATACCCTGCGATGCCGTGATAATCGCATCGGGTCTCAGACCGCGGACGGATAACATAAAAGGGATTGCGCTTGACGATTCGGGGGCGATTGTCGTCGACGACCGCTACAGGACGAATGTTGACGGCGTCTATGCCGCGGGCGACGTTACGGGAAAGGTTTTTCTCACGCCTTATGCGCGAATGCAGGGGATAGCGGCGGCAAAATCCATCATCGGCGAGAAAGTTCCGAAGATTCCGGAATACATACCGCAGTCCGTGAAGCTCTTCTATGAGCATACCTTCTGCAATATGGATTCGGAATCAGATAGCAAAAACTCCGTGCGTGAATTTTCACTGCCGGCGCCGGCGGGTCCGGGCTCGATATGGTCGGTAAGCGAGAGATATACGGGCATTTCCTATATACGCGTCGATGCGGACAGCGGCACGGTAAAAGGCATTCATCTCTCCTCACCGTCATCGGGCACGGTCGGTGCATATATGGCGTATCTCATGAACAAAAGTCTGAATGTAAAGGATTTCGAGACCTTCCTCGAGGTGCACCCCTCAACCGACGGCTTATACATGCTCGTCAAATACGGCGATACCCTGCTTACAAAAGAGACGAAATGAGGTAAATATTATTCCATTTTGATAAATTTTCAATTTTTACCGTTTTTATCGTTATTGTCGTTTTTACCGGTTTTATCGCCATTATCTTTTTTGTCGGTATTATCGGTATTTTCTTTATTGTCGTTTTTATCGAAACTCTTGTTCTTCTGCGCCTCAATCCATGAGGATATGAGTTCTTTAAGCTCGGAATCGCTCATATTGCTGTCGGCATAATAGTGAAGATAGAACTCGAGATCTTCGAGTGTGGGATGGATGACATTGTTCATGAGATCATCGGCGGAAGCACCTTTCTTTTTACTCGAACGCAATAACAGAAGTTCGTTCATGTGCCTGTATTCGCCGAGCTCGAAGAGAATATCTTCAAGACGCCTCTTAAGAATGCCTTTTTTGCCGTCCTCATCCTGCATTTTGCATACCCCTGCTTGCATTATAGTTTGCGCCGCGATATTAAACCGTTTTTGATATTGCGGAGATCGCGGAGAGAGATGGGATAACTGAGATAGCTTACATGCGATATTTCGGCAAAACTTCGGTGAATATCTTTGAAAATTCGGAGAAATACCATGACGAATCTGTGAGAGATCGGTGAGGGATCGGTGAAAAAAATTTCACGATTAATGCGCGACTTACGCGACGAGTATATACGGA